>JGI20225J20221_1002858_pt1 | contig 11664 bp, 10 predicted proteins | sample BioMet4_FD_20221 | JGI IMG/M metagenome (IMG submission 20221) | reverse complement strand
AAACTCGATAAGAACAGGAAGTAAGAAGTACGGAAGTTCCAAGAATACTGATAGGTCAGGTATATCTAAACCTACATAAGCAAGAAGGCGGCTACAACAATTATATGTATCCTGATGAAATAGGAGCCGGTATTTTCTAACTACCCAACGTACAAAGAGAACCCTAGGGCTGGTTTCTTCTGAAGCGGTAGGAAGGAGTAGAGAAAGAGGGGGGGACGTTGGCTTTCTGCATACAGTCAGGAGTTGTTTTTAGAACAAAAGACCGATACTAGGCCGATTTATCAGCAACACTTTTGTAAATCCTTCTACTTTTTTCTAAAAACTATTTCCGCTCTTCGAGCAAGCGGGTGACATCCTTCATCGATTGTTTGAATTCTTCGTCGGTATTGTTATTGAAAAGGATCAAAGAATAAGGATCTTTGTCATCTTTTAGCCAAATCGGCACCTCAAAGTGCTGGCTTTTCACGTATTTATCCCAATCGGCCAGTTTGAAGGTATCGCGGGGGCTGTTGCGCTCAATCATCCGTTGATGGACGGTTTCAACTGAGCAGATGATCCAAACGATTGCTAGGTGGGCCTGATAGGTTTCCTCAAGCTCTTTTCGGAGCGCTTGGATATAGGGGAGATCGTGAATCTCTTTGGTGAACGGAGCGTTGATTAAGACGATATCATCGTATTTGAGAGCATCGAGCGCCATGTTCAAAATAACTTGGTATTCGACATCGCGAATGTTTTTCTCAAAGAAATCGCCCTCGCGGTCATTGGGTTCGTGGGCAACGTTGAAAGCAACGTTCGATAGCGGAACTAGGGTGTCTTTATCGAGATAGACAACATGCTTGAGATTTTCCGCCAGCTCCATGCTGACGTAGGTCTTGCCGCTGGCGGGAGGGGCCGAGACAAGAATGAGTTTCTTTTCCATGACTATTGTGTTCCACTTATCGGACGGGGTTAGTATTAACCTTTCCATGAGGAAAGTGCAAGAACCAAGCAATAAATGGGGTGAAAAAAGCATCAAGACGCGATTTTTCTCGAATTTAGTCTAAAGAGATTTTATTCGGCTGTGTCTTTGCAAAAGAGCGCTAAAAGTCCGGGATATCGCAATATTAGCACTCAACACTTGCGAGTGCTAAAGGATAGGTTATAATGGCCTTGCCGAAATGGAGGTCGTTTTATGGATAACAATGGAATGGAAGATTATTCGCAAGATCAGAACGTGCTCGATAAATTTGGGCGCAATATCAACGAAGCGGTGAAGGCCGGCAAGATCGACCCGGTGATTGGCCGCGACGAGGAAATCCGCAAAGTCGTGCAGATTTTGGCCCGTAAAACCAAGAATAATGTCATTTTGCTCGGCGAACCAGGCGTGGGCAAAACCGCAATCGTCGAAGGCTTGGCCGAGCGAATCGTCAAAGATGATATCCCGGCGACCTTGAAAGACAAGGAGATATATGAGCTCGATATGGGCGCTCTCGTTGCGGGAGCGAAGTATCGCGGCGAATTTGAGGAACGGCTCAAGGCCGTCCTCAATAAGATCAAAGCCTCGGAAGGCAAGATCATTCTTTTCATCGATGAAATTCACCTGATTGTCGGGGCGGGCAGAACCGATGGCGCCCTCGATGCCTCAAACATGCTGAAGCCGCTTTTGGCCCGAGGCGAGATCGATTGCATCGGAGCGACCACCCTCAATGAATACCGCGAATACATCGAAAAAGACCGGGCGCTTGAACGCCGGTTTCAGACGGTGATGATTGGGGAGCCGACCGTCGAAGATACCATCACGATTTTGCGAGGGCTCAAGGAACGTTTCGAATCGTTCCATGGCGTTCAGATCACCGATGGGGCTTTGGTGGCGGCCGCCACGCTTTCGAACCGCTATATCACCAATCGTTTCTTGCCCGATAAGGCCATCGATTTGGTCGATGAGGCCTGCGCTGGCATCAAGGTCGAAATTGAAAGCATGCCATCCGAATTGGATGAAATCGATCGGAAGATCCGCACTTTGGAGGTTGAAAAGGCTGCCCTTTCCAAGGAGAGCGACGAGTCCTCACAAAAGCGATTGGTCGATCTCAATACCGAACTGGACGCCGCCCATGCCAAGAGCGAAAAACTCAATCAGGAATGGTCGGTCGAAAAGGCGGAGATCAAAGAAGCCAAAGACCTTAAAGGCCAAATCGAGAAAGAGAAGAGCGATCTCGATAACTATTTTGCCAGCGGCAATTACGAGAAGGCTTCGGAACTTCAATATAAGACGATTCCCGAGATGGAGAAAAAACTCAAAGCCTTGGAAGAGAAATCCAAGGACGGGGAGCGGCTCGTCGACGAAGTTGTCGATGAGGAAAGCATCGCCAAGATCGTTGCCAAACTCACGGGCATTCCGGTTTCGCGCATCGAAAAGGGTGACCGTGAGAAGGTGCTTGATCTTAAGAGCACCCTTGAAAAACGGGTGATTGGCCAAGATGAGGCTATCACCTTGGTCTCAAATGCTATTCTTCGCCAACGGGCGGGCATCAAGAACCCAAATCGCCCAATTGGTTCCTTCCTTTTCTTAGGACCAACCGGCGTGGGTAAAACCGAAGTCGCCAAGGCTTTGGCCGAAGCGCTCTTCGACAATGAAAACAACATTATCCGTATTGATATGTCGGAGTATATGGAGAAGTACTCAGTCTCGCGCTTAATCGGTGCGGCACCAGGCTATGTCGGTTACGAAGAGGGGGGCCAACTCACCGAAAAAGTGAGACGGAACCCATATTCCATTGTGCTGTTCGATGAAATCGAGAAGGCGGATCCCGAAGTCTTTAACCTCTTGCTCCAAATCCTTGATGATGGACGTTTGACCGATTCGCAAGGTCACCTCGTCGACTTCAAGAACACGATTATCATCATGACCTCGAATCTCGGGAGCGAATACATCCTCGAGGGTCAGAAGGAACCGGTGGAGAAATTGCTCCATCAGACCTTCAAGCCGGAGTTCCTCAACCGGATTGATGAGATCGTTTACTTCAACCCGCTCAGCAAAGAGGTTCAGTTCCAGATTGTCGAGAAGATGCTGAATGAGCTCAAGGCGCGTCTGGCGGGGCAGTATTATCAGGTCGAATTCGCGAAGAAACTCAAGGATTACGTCCTCGAGAATGCCTATTCGCCAGTGTATGGCGCCCGGCCGATCAAGCGTTTCATCCAAGACAAGGTAGAAACGGCGTTAGCTGAGGCGATAGTGCGGGGTGAGCTCAACACAACCGATACGTATTCCGTTACCGTTGATTCGTCAGGCGAAGTGAAGATTGCTCGCGCCAATACGGCAGCTTAACGGGAAGGGGTCGCTTCGGAAGAGGCGGCCCTTTTGAACTATCTATGCCAAGATTTCCAAAATGCGAGATAATGAACTCCAATTGAGGCAAACAAATGTATCTTAAAGTATGGAGTCTCCGCCATTCTATTCGGAAAGGGGATTTGGAGCGCAACAGCAAAATTCCAGAGCCCTCTGGGGTGGTTTCCTATCGGAACCTCTCCTATACCCGCGGAATGGGCAAAGGCCATTTGCTCGATGTTCATCGGCCAGAGAAACTCGCCGGGCCTCTTCCGACTTTGGTGGTCATTCATGGTGGCGGTTGGTGCTATGGGGATAAGGAAATCTACCATCTCTATGCCAAAGACTTGGCCCGCCGGGGCTTTGCTGTCATCTGCTTCAACTATATTTTGGCGCCTCGCAAGAAGTTCCCTTATCTCTTAACCGCCTTGGATGACGTTTTGTTTTGGACTAAAAACAATGCCAAGAAATATGGTTTTGATGTGAATAACGTCTTCCTTGTTGGCGATTCGGCTGGCGCCAATACCGCCGTTCAGTATGAGGCAGCGCAACACAATTCGGACTATGCTCATTACTTCGATTTGAAGTTTCCGTTGCTGATCAAAGGCTTGGGCCTCAACTGTGGCACCTATTGCCGGTTAGGCACTTCTTATAAGGAGGAGAACGAGAATTTTATTTGGCCGGTCTATCTTGGCAAACACTTCAACCTGCAGGATCCCCGCTACGATGTTGTCGGCGCGATTCGGCCGGGCTTTCCTGCCTGCTATATCCTGACGGGGGAAAAGGACTTCATCAAAGACCAGAACCCCATCCTGACCGCGGCTTTGGATAAAGAAAAGATTTCGTATGTTTTTAAGGAATACCACAGCAAGGAAGGCAATAAACTTCAGCATGTCTTCCATTGCATCGTTAACGAAGAGAACGCCGTTAAAGCCAACGATGACGAGTGTGCCTATTTCCGGACGCTGATGAAATAGATTCTCTTCCTAAGCGAGAAAGGCCGCTAAAGCGGTCTTTTTTCATCTTGACGGGGGAGAAATCATCTAGAAAAACTCGAGAAGCATCGTGTTATTCGATTAAAAATCATTTTTTATGTAGATTGGCGCAGAAGCGTGTAGATTGGTGCAGAATACAGGTAGTGAAGCTGAGACATTTCGCTGAAGGAATTAATGAAACGGGTCGCCATCTACTTTTCTTTGCCGCCGAAAATGCTGTTGGATGACGAAGAAAAACTCCCCGATTTTGGTCAACCAAAATCGATGAAAATTTAGTGGCGATTCAACGCAACGATTTAGTTGAGACGATGAGCCCCTATAAGAATGAGCATTGCATCACGCGCAACTATTGTGTTCTCCCGCACGCAATGCGGGTATGACTCCACTCGGCCTCTTCGTTATTCTCTTGCCGTTACTCGGGTTTACTGGCCACTCTTCCTGCCGGATCCTCAACGATTATTTTGAGTCGGTTCAGAAGATGAAGCAAAAAACATTATTAATTGAAAATCGGAGAAGTTTAAAGAAGAATATATCGACAAACATACCAAAAAGAGGAAAACAAGCAATACCATTGTCCAATGAAGGTTTGCGTGCAAATATTAAAAATTTTGGATATTCAACCATCAAATGAATATTTATCGGTGGCAATTAAACTTTTGTTCGATTTGCCCCAAGATGATTTCCACAATATGCACCGCAATTATATCGGAGAACCGACATATGACGCTACCCCGTTTCAAATACCGCCTTATGACCGAGATGATTATATCTTTACAGTCCCAAGAGACAATAATTCGATTTCCTATGGTTTTCAATCAGATTCCGGACTATCTTGAATTAGCGATGCCGTTGCCTTCACCGCCGAGAACTTCTCGCCTTTGACCTTCTTGCAGGCCTACATCCATTTGGCCGCGATCATCCTCTGGATCATTATCGGTTTCTACAATCAAACCTACGTCGGCGAGGAAAGCTTAGGGATGCTTGGGACTGGCGTGTTCTCCGCCATCTCGGCCGTTTCGATGCTCTCCTTTATGACGATGATTAATATCTTCACTCCCCCGGTCATTCTGATCATGACCTATCAAGCGGTGCAGGCGAAGAAGGCCAATGCCCGTAAGGATAAAGCACTCATCGTTTATAACGGCGTTAAGCTCCGAATGATGCATTACCTGCTCGCCATCTGCGTGGCCTTCATGTTCATTGGCATACCGATCGCCTGCCATATCTGGAAGCCCTAACAGCGGATTTGAATCGATGAAAAGAGGTTCACACCCATCAACGCGAATCTCTTTTTCGTGATTATTTCGTGCAAGCTTTGGAATAGGGGTAACGGAGGAAGAGAAGTGGCAAAATCCCAAAGAGAACAAAAAGCCCATCGAAGATATAAAGAGGAACATAGGGGAGCAGAATCGCCCAGGTGATGGTGGTGGAGAAAAGGAAAGGGGCATAAAGAGATAAGGCGAAAGGGAGGGCGATCAATATCAGAAAGGTATCTTTGGCTCGACTACTTTCATAGACGAAGAAGGCGAAACCCCTTTCAAACCTTTCTTTCTTTAAAAGAATTAAGCCCGCGATAGCCACGGCAAAGAAAAAAATGGACCCTCCAAACAGGGCGACTTTCTCGCCAAGAGTAGCCCCGTCGAAATTCAAGATGAGAAGAACCATGAGAAAGGCCGAGAAAGCCAAGGAGACTAGCAAGGTGAGAATGCGATAAGCGATTAGAGTGCTCTGGGACGTTTTCTCGAAGAGCATCGGACTATTTTCTTCTCGTTCTTCCATTCCCCAGAAAAGAGGGTAGAGCGCCAATAAGCCCAAGAGGATAGCGGCAAAAAGGAAGGCGAGAGCATAGGGATCGCCGCTTTGGCCTCCAAGTTTCGGGCTTTGTTCAACTAGCCCCCAAAGGAAAAGGAATACAACGCCTTGCTCCCACAGGAAAGCGAGCAGATCTTTGAACGGACTTCTTGGGGCCACGAACAAAGTCAGAAGAGACCGAGCTAAGTCTTTTTTAAAAAAAAGAAGAAGGATAAAGACGAGAGCCCAAAGGGCGAACGTAATTAAAAACACGAGCGGAGGAAGCGAAGCGAACTGTCGCGATGACGAAAAGGAAATCCCGAGAAGAATAGCCTCAGCAAGGATGCCTCCTCCTAAAGTGCAGGAATACAAAACAAGAAAGCTCTTCGGGAGGGTGTTTCTCTCCTCAATGTAATTTTTTATTTGATGCATTTATATTCCCTCGATTTTACATGCTTACGATAAATATTCGAACTTAAAAAGAAGCGTTATTGGGGATAAAAATTTTGGGCGACAGGCGTACCGGAAAAATAAAAAGATTGACTTGTTCTTGCCAAATCCTCAGGTTGAATTAAGATTCGATGCGCTTCATCGGGTAAAATTTGATTAGTAACTTCGGAAGGAACCCCTGTTACTTGGAGTGAATTCGATCCGGCAGCTTTGTTGAAAAAAGTAGTGGCAAAGGTGGCACAATCGTCCGAAATCAAGGTATAACCACTATTCACAGAAGAGGCATAAGTTGAAGCAACGGCAAGGTCACTAGTCGTACAAGTAACTCTCCTTGCAACAAGAGAATATCCATCATTCGAAGATTCCCCTTCATTGGCGAGATAAGATTCGTAGTTATAATTCAGCCCCGAAAATGGGGCTATTGCGTTCCCGGCAAAAGAGCTTGGCCACTTTCCAACATAAACATTGGAATAAGCGGGAAGAGTATAATAGCCGACGTTGATAGAAAATCCATTTGGATTGTTGATAGAAACAAAAACATGACCAGAATTAAATGCAAAAAGGTAATAATTGCTATTAGTCACATAAATCGTCACCTCAACGCTTGAATCTCCATCACCTCCGTATTGGTTAATCGGGCCGATAGGCAACGCCATCAAAGCGATGGCAGTCAACGCAACAATTAATTCCATAATATCCCCCTTTTACGAATTTTGCGCCCTTCTTTTTCTTTTTCAATAATTTTTCCTAAAAAGAAGTGGCTTCCGAAATGGTGGGATCCTCTTATTGGACGTTTCTCTGCTTCTTTCTTGTTTGTGCTAAGATTGTTTTCGCTATGTACAACGTCATCATTGTGGACGACGAAGCCACGGTTCGGGAACGCCTCTTGGGCTTTTTGAACCGCCATGCCGATGAATTCAAAGTCATCGGAACCTATGAGAATGGCTACGATGCGATGATGGGCGGGATCCCGCTGGAGCCCGATCTCATCATCACCGACATTAAGATGCCCTTTATCACCGGTCTCGAACTCATTAAGCAAGCCAAGCAAGAACTGCCGCTCGTCCAGGCCATCATCGTCTCGGGCTACGACGATTTCGATTTCGCCAAACAAGCGATTGATCTCGGGGTGGTGGGCTATATCTCCAAACCGGTGACCTTCGAGGAGATCTCGGATGCCCTCAGCAAGGCCAAAGTCGAACTCGACAAGAAGTACTCCATCGACAAAAATATCAAAGACCTTCAAGAGCGGAATGAGTCGGTCCTCAAAATGGTGCAGAGCGATGACCTCAATAAGCTCGTCACCCTCAAAAGCATTTCAGCCAACTTCCGCGAGAAATTAAAAGCCGACGGGATCGGGATCGATGAGCCTTATGTCCTTTTCGCCATCTTTGATTCCGACCAAGACGAAGACGAACTTTCGTTTGAAGACAGCGAACTTGTCAACTATTACCTTAGCCAATACATTGGCGAAGAATTCGCCACCTTTTCCTATACCATCTTCGAAAGCGGCAACTCAAAATCGGTGCTGCTCGGGAGTAAAACGCCTTTTAATAAAGAAGAATTACAGGCTCGATTTGCTAGGGTTATCGCCAAAATAAAGCGGACTTGCGGGGTTTCTTTTTCCGCGGGGGTTTCCGATTTTGGCGAGACCGAGGAGATTGGCTCGTACCGCAAACTCTACCGCCACGCCAGATGGACCCTTGAGTACCGAACCGTCGTTGGCACCAACATCGCCCTTTTCTATAGCGACCTCGAAAGCTCAAAGAACAATGGGGTGGGCAAGGTCGACGAGAACGAATACAAGGCGATTGCCTATGCCATCCTTTATGGGAAAAGGGACGATGCGGTGGAAGCGGTTAATAAACTGGTCGACACGATCAGCAGCATCGAATACAAGGACTCCTATTTCCTCATTGTCAACAATTTGCTCGACAGCATGCTGAAAAGCTGTGTGGCGATCGACCAACTCTATTCGACCTACTTACCCCACGTTGGCATCGTGAACGAGATTTTCTCTTCAAAAAGCCCTGAGAGCACAAAAACTTCCTTCGAGTGCCTGATCGACAAAATCCTGGAAATCAACACCGCCCAAAGGACCTCGGGGGTCGACGACGCCTACTCGCACATTCGGCATTACATCGAAGGCAATTACCAAAAGAGCACCCTCTCGCTTGATGATGTCGCCAACGAACTTGGCTATTCTGTCTCCTATATTTCGGCGATTTTAAAACGTCACGATACCTCTTTTACCAAATATTTGACTCAGGTCCGCATGGAACAAGCCAAGTTGCTTCTTGCCGACCCCAATAACAAGATGGTGACCATTGCCTCCGAAATCGGCTATGACGACCCCTATTATTTTTCGCATTGCTTCAAAAAGTGTTTCGGCGTTTCACCGGTGGAGTACCGCAAATCGTGAGAAAACCCTCCAGCACCAAAAAGAAATTGATTGTGCCGACCAGTCTTGCCTTTGTGACTTTGGTGGCCGCGATGATTTTGACCGCTTATTTTCTTTTCTCTTCCAGCGTCACTTCCAGCACGAACGAACAAACCTTGGCGACCTCTCAACAGGTCTTGACCAACTACGAAAGTTATTTCGATTCGGTCATCACCGTCTCCAATAACGTGTTGGGTCACTATTCGAACATCAACGAGGCCGATTTAGTAAGCGGTATGAAGTCTTACTTCGATACCATCGAGACGTTCAAAGGCGAAATTCTTTCGATGTCGCTTTATAAAGCCGATGGGGGCGCTTATCTTTCGGGCGATTCTTCGAGCAAGCAAAACAACGCCTCGGTGAACGATGTCTGGTTTTCTGATGCGACGATCAACCCCTTGATCAACATATTCTCGCCCGTCACGACCGCCAATCCGAATGTCAGTTATACCTTCACCTTGTCAAAATATCTCACCTACGAGAAAGACCGAAAGATGGACGCGGTCCTCAAAGTCGATTTTGATTTCGCCAAAATCGTCGACACCATTTCGCCCGCGACCTTGGGCGAGGGCGGCCGTTTCATCATTTACACCAAGGGCTATCAAACGATCTATACGTCGAATACCTCTTCACAAACCCTCACGGATTCCGAAAAAGCCCTGGTTCAGAATCTGGTGATCGGCTCGACGACCGTCACTTTCGAAAACCACCATTTCTATCTCTACGCCGCCACGATTTCCAACACCTCTTGGCGCGTCGCCATTTTCACGAACCAAGATGCGCTTTCGACGGCCATTGCCCGCTTTACCCTGATCATCGCCTTCGTCGGCCTCGGGGTTGTCGCTGCCTTTATCGCGGTTCTCAACATCGTTGCCAATAGCATCACCACCCCAATCAAACGGCTGCAAAAAGAAATGGTCGAAATCGAATCGCTCAACTATGAAACCTCCCTGCAGACCGAGATTTCTGGCACCTCGGAGGTGGTGGAACTGAACCGCTCCTTCAACCAGATGATGGGCCGTATCTCGGAGCTGACTGCTTCGATCGTTTCCGAAAAGGAAGAGCAACGGAAATCCGAGCTCAAAGCCCTGCAGAACCAAATCAACCCGCACTTCCTTTATAACACCCTCGACAGCGTCATGGCGATGATCGACAAAGGCGAGAATGAGAAAGCCGAAGACATGATTGTCGCTCTCTCCAAGTTCTTCCGGATTTCCATTTCCAAGGGGCGCAACATCATCCCGTTGCCCAACGAAATTGAGCACGCGCGCAATTACCTTCTTATTCAGAAGATGCGTTTTGGTGACTCCTTTGCCTATACGATCGATGTCGAACCTGGCCTTGAAAAATTCTTCGTGGTCAAACTGATTCTCCAGCCGCTCGTCGAGAATTCGATTGGGCACGGCCTCAAAGAAGGAGAGCAGGGTCGGATTGGTATTCGGGCTTATTCGGACGGGGATTTTGTGAAATTCGAAATCAAAGACAATGGTTACGGGATGACGCCGGAAAAGGTGAATGAACTCTTGAAGTCCTTTAAGGACGATACGGTTTACCAAGGGGTGGGATTAAAGAACGTTTATCAGCGGATTCGAATCTATTATGGGGATAAAGCAGACGTTCTCATCCATAGCGAAGAGGATGTCGGCACCACGATCACGGTCGTGATTCCCAAAGAAGGAGCCATCGAACATGAAGAATAGGAATCTTCGCAGAACCCTCTTGCTTTTGCCTTTCTTGGCTTTACTCGCTTGCCAATCGCCTGCTTCGATTGCCCAGATTTTCATCTACGATTCGACCGATACTTTCATCGGCTCACTTCGGATGGCCCTTGAACGAAAGCTCGATGGCTATCTCCCTTATGACGACAATCATTACGCCGAGCGGAAACAAACCACCCAGAATGAACAGACAATCGAAGCCCTCAACGATAGCCGAACCAAGATCTTGGTGATGAACACGGTCGACCGTCTCGCTTCAAGCGCCCTCATCGAGAAGGCCGAGAAAAAGAATGTGCCGATCATCTTCTTCAACCGCGAACCGCTCGCGAGCGATTTCAGCGGGGACTGGGCCCAAAAGAATTGCTTCTACGTCGGGAGCGACCCGGCGGTGGAAGGCCGTCTCCAGGCCGATATCGCCAACCAGCTTTTCGGTGGCGCCGCTTCGTATTCTTCAAGCGGCTACGATAAAAACGGCGATGGCATCGTCGACGTGGCGATTCTCAAAGGGGAACAGGGGCACCAAGATGCCGAGCAAAGAAGCGAGAATTGCATCTCCCGCCTTCGGGCTTTGGGCTACAGCGTCAACATCATTGAGTCGGCCTATTGCAACTGGGAACGCGGCGTTGCCAAAGAGACGATGAAGAGTTTTTATAAACCTTCGATTGAGCTTCTCTTTTCCAATAACGACGATATGGCCCTCGGGGCAATCGACTATTTACAAGAATTGGAAAGCGCCTCGAGCGGCGCCTTGACGAGTTCAATCGCCTCGTCGTTCGTTTCGAGCGGGGAGGAGCAGTCCTTTGCCCAGCGGTATTTCCCGATTATCGGCGTCGATGACACCAAGGCTGGTCAAGCCGCGATTGACGCGGGCACCCTCGCGGGCACCGTTCTTAATAACGCGAGCAAGCAAGCAAACGTGATTTTTGACCTCATGCAACACGTTCTCGATCAAAAAGCGATCCCGGA
>JGI20225J20221_1002857_pt1 | contig 11666 bp, 10 predicted proteins | sample BioMet4_FD_20221 | JGI IMG/M metagenome (IMG submission 20221) | reverse complement strand
CTTCGCGAGAAGGGCTTGGGCCGCTCTGCGGTCTTCGAGGCGGCGGGCATCGACCGCACGCATGGCTACCAGGTCTTCGAGGGTACGCGAAGGATCGGCCGCGATAGGGCCGTCATGCTCGCCTTCGGCCTTCGTTGCACGATTCAGGAGACCCAGCGTCTACTGAGGTTTGCTGGCGTGTCGGAACTGTGGTGCAAGGTACGCCGGGATGCGGTCATCATCTACTGCATCGAGCACGGGCTCGAGCGGACGACCTGCGATGACATGCTCTTTCGCATGGGCGAACGCACGCTGCTGCCAGAGGACTAGCTCCCATGACCAGCGAAGAGTCCGGATGTACCTTCGACGCCGATGACCGCTACCGCGTCGTGCAGGTTCTTGCAGATAGTGCCTCGGGGCGCACCGAGCTCGTGACTCGCGGTGTCGGTGACCTCTTTGTTCGCAAGTTCATTCCCGACGAGCTTGCCAANCCTGCGGCATGGGAGGCGGCGCGTGAGATCTCGTGCCCCCAGATGCCTACCATTCGTCTCACGTACCGGCNGCCCGGTGTGTTCGCCGTGGTGTATGACTACGTAGAGGGATTCTCGGTGGCGCAGCTACTACACGACCGGGGAAGGNTTGAGCCACGGGAGGCGATGTCGATCGTGGTCGACGTCTGCACCGCGGCGGGCGAGCTGCACCGGCGGGGCGTCATTCATCGCGACATAGCCCCGGGCAACGTCATCGTTAACACCCAGGGCGCCCACCTCGTCGACCTGGGAATCGCCCGTCGGTACGACCAGGGCGCGCGTCATGACACCACGCGTCTGGGCACCTTCGGCTTCGCCGCGCCAGAGCAGTTCGGATTTGCCCAGACCGACGCCCGTTCCGACGTCTACTCCATCGGAGCCCTTCTCGCCTTCATGCTCACGGGCGTGCTGCCGAGCGCCCCGGAGTTTGACCCGGCGCTCGAGGGGGTCCCGCCGGCATTGAGGAAGGTCATCGATAGGGCCTGCGCCTTCGAGCCAAGCGCGCGGTACGCAAGCGCCCGCGAGCTCTCCCAGGCCGTACGCGCTGCCGTTCCGGTGCCGCCCGCACCGTCGGTGGCCCGGAAGGTGCCGCGCCCCATTCTTGCGGCGCTTCGGGACACGCAGGGGGGCAGACGTCTGGCTGCGGTTTTCTTCGTGGCGGTCGGTGCCCTTCTCGCGCTGTTCCTTGCCGGGGTGGGCGTCATGTTGCTGGTGCATCCCACGTCGTACTACAGCTCGATGTCGGCCCTCCTCGCCTTTGCCATTGCGGTGTGGGCGTTCGACCTCTGCGGCCTCCAGCCGTGTCTTGCGGTCACCCATGCCCGCCAATATCATGGTGGAAGAGGTCGCTTGGGCATCTACCTGCTCAGATGTATAAAGGGCACAGGCCTTCTCGTCGTGTTCTTCATCGTTCTCGTGACCCTTCTCGTCGTGCGGAAGGCATTGGTCGGAGCATAGGTGCCTATGGCATTGTTAGCTGATGGCTAATGAAACGCCGCCTGCGCGCGGGCATCATACCTAGATGTGCGCGAGGAGGCATGCGATGCGTGATGGCTGGGAATTCGTGAGGTACAGCTCTGACATACGGTCCACGCTTGCGAAGGCCAGCTGGGACACGCGTGACCTTCCCGTGGTCATCTCGGAGTATCTCGCGGAGAAGAACGTGGGGAGAGGGTCGGCCGTTCGGAGGTCGCGCCTCAATCCGACCTTTGCCTATCAGATCATGTCCGGAACGAGGCACGCCTCTCGGAACAAGCTCATCCAGCTCGCCTTTGGGCTTGGGCTTGACATCGACGAGTCCTGCGACCTTCTCGAGAGGGGCGGCTCGAGCGCCCTGTGCCCTTCCTGCTGTCGTGATGCGGCCATCGCCTACTGCCTAGAAAGGAGTCTTGGCATCGACGCCTGCGATGACCTCCTCTGGGACTTGGGCGAGAAGACCATTCGGGTCATCTAACTGGCAGCGTTTCACGGTGCCGGCGTATGTTCTTTAAGCCTCGATGACGATTTGCGCCCTTGAGACGGGACTGTTTTTGTCGTTGAGGCTTAAAGAACGCGCGTTAGTGTTCCCTATTCGTCCTCGATGACCTTCACGCCGAGAAGCCCGACGAGGTCGATCGCCTGTCCCTCCTCGATTCTTGCACCCGAGAGCTCGGTAAACCGATCCGAGAAGCGAATCCCTGCCAGGTCGTTGCCAGAGAGGTCCACGCCCGAGAGTCGCGTGAGGAAGAGTTCCGCGCGCGTGAGGTTGCATCCTGTGAGCGTGAGTCTTTTGAGACGCAGCTGTGAGAGGCTCGCCTCGTGAAGGTCGCAGTCCTTGAAGCTCACGTTCTCGAGCTTGCTCTCGGCGAGGTTGAGAAAGCCGAGGTTGCTCGTGCGGAAGCGAACCGACTGCAGGTAGCTCTTGGCCGCATCGCAACCCACGAGGCGGCAGTCCGTGAGCGTACAGCCCTTCCAGTAACTCGTGCGCAGGTCAGCACCCGTGAGGTCACATCCCACGAACGAACAGTCGGTAAAGCTCGCGCGCTGCACGTTGATCGTGTCGAGCGAGCAGCGCGTAAACGTGACGTCCTCGAACTCGGCGTGTCCAAATGCGACTCCCGATGCGACCTTGTCGGTGAAGGTCTGGCCTACGACCACGCCCTCGCCGTCCTCGACGGCATCGAGAAGCTCGTCCTCCCAGGTCTCGCCCGTCATGGCTAATCCCCCCAGACGTGGTGTGTGAAACGTCCGTCCTCGTAGAGGCCATAGCTGTGCGTGCCATCCTTGGGAATACCCACCGAGCCGGGGTTGAAGACCGTGATGCCAGGATGCTCGTCCACCTCCTGGAGCACCTTCACGTGCGTGTGGCCGTATACGATTGCGGCGCCGTCGGGCAGTTTTGGCCATGCGTCGACGGAATTGTGCAGGCCAGGACCATACACGTGACCATGCGTGAGGAAGAGTTCGCGGCCCGTCTCCTGATCCCAGAGAACGTCATACGTCGCCATGCAGGGGAAGTCGAGCACCATCTGGTCCACTTCGGCCTCGCAGTTTCCGCGCACCGCAATTACCTGGTCGGCAATGCCATTGAGCATGGAGATCACGCGTTTGGGGGCGTAGTCGGCAGGGAGGTCGTTTCTCGGTCCGTGATAGAGCAGGTCACCGAGAAGCACCACGCGGTCGGGCGCCTCGGCGTCGATTGCCGCCATGAGACGCTCGCACCAGCTTGCGGCGCCGTGGATGTCGGATGCGATAAGGAGTTTCATGGAGGTTCCTCCCGGACGTGGACACGCATGCGTTGACGATTGTATGCCAGGAGGTGAATCCTCGAGGACGCTGCCGTTTCTTTGCGACACTTCCTCTACGCCCCCAAACGTCTCGACGGAAGGCCCTGCGCGCTGGTCTCGTTGATATCCGCATTTCCGTCATTCTTGGGTTCCGCTTCCACCCGGATGCCATTCGCCCGTTGACCGGACATGCAGCGCGGTGCTTCATCGAAGCGAATGAGTGACGTCACTTCCGGGGAGACCTGCAGAAAAAGGCCTCGAATGGTCGAGCGGGCCTTGCATGGGCTNTAGAAGAAGGGCTTANGTCGNCTCTCAACTGGAATTTCATGAGACCNGAGCAACGATTTGCGGAAGGCCCTCCGAAGNCCCGCGCATTCTGAGCGTTTTTCTGCAGGTCTTGCCGACATGCCATTGTTCTTTATGAGGGTAGGGTGGCGATTTCGTCAAAGCGTCCCGAGGTCCGAAGCCCAAGTCGGATCGTGCGTGCGGCTGCGTTCCCGGTCCCGTTCGACCATGGGGCGTGAAGAGCCAAAAACAGCGTGCACGCATTCGACATGCGTCGCCCCTGGCGGTGATATGCCTGCCGGTGTCGGGTCACCCTTACATGAGCGTACGCAAACGCACCGCGTACCGACGCAAAAGAAAGCGGCCAGTCCGAGGGCATCGGACCGGCCGCCAGCCATTCGGCAAGCAAATCGCGTGTTAGTCCTCGGCGATTTCGGTGATGGCACCTGCGGGGCAGGCGTCCTGGCAGGCGCCACAGCCCACGCAGGAGTCGGCGTCAACGACGGTGGCAACCTCGTCGACCTCGATGACGTCCATCGGGCAGGCATCGGCGCAAGCGCCACAGGCGACGCAGTCGTCGGCATTGATGACGGGATGAGACATGGTGGTTTCCTCTCTGTCTTATGTACGCACCCACATGCCCTTTGCATGTGGGTGCGCCTCTTTCTGAGTTGAGGGTACTAAACGCCGCGCGAGATACAACCCCGAATTGGCCCAAAAGGACAAAATGGACCACACCAGCCCACCTGAGCTGGCATTTTTGGTGTGAAGGTGATGTGGTTTTGTCGCGAGCGGTGACTGGTGAAGGATGGTGGCACGAGAAGGGGACTGCCGTGAACAAAACGGCCCTGGCTGCCTTCTGCGCTGCGCTACGTGCATGTTCGCGCGGGCTTTTCGGGCAATTCGGCTGGCGATACTCGTGGCGCGCGCCCCGTTTTCCCGGAATCCTGATCCTTTATTTTGTCTGGCTAAAAAAATCTATTATGAAGAGACTTAGATTATGTATAGAATCGAAAAGCATGGGGCATAACCCATATCGTAACAGGGCTTATTAAGGCGCGAGCGCGCAAAGAGCGTGTCTGTGCAGTGAGAAAGGAACACATACCATGGGCAAGATTCTGGGAATCGACCTTGGTACCACCAACTCCGCCATGGCGGTCCTCGAGGGCGGCGAGCCCACGATTATCGTCAACGCCGAGGGGGATCGCACCACACCGTCCGTCGTCGGCTTCCGCGCCGATGGCGATCGCATCGTCGGCAAGGCCGCAAAGAACCAGGCCGTCACCAACCCCACCAACACCGTCTTCTCCATCAAGCGCTTCATGGGTCGCCGGTATGACGAGGTCACCTCCGAGCTCAAGACCATCCCGTACAAGGTCAAGGCCGGAACTGGCTCCCGTGGTGTTGTCGAGATCGAGGGCGAGGACTTCACCCCCGAGCAGATCAGCGCGATGATTCTCTCCAAGATGAAGGCCGACGCCGAGAAGTACCTTGGCGAGACCGTCACCGATGCTGTCATCACCGTACCCGCATACTTCAATGACGCCCAGCGTCAGGCTACCAAGGATGCTGGCAAGATCGCCGGACTCAACGTCCAGCGCATCGTCAACGAGCCTACGGCCGCCGCCCTTGCCTATGGTCTCGACAAGACGAACATCGACCAGAAGGTCCTCGTCTTCGACCTTGGTGGAGGCACCTTCGACGTCTCTTTGCTCGACCTCGCTGACGGCGTCGTCGAGGTTCTCGCAACCAACGGCGACAACCACCTCGGCGGTGACGACTGGGACCAGCGCGTCATCGACTGGCTCGCCGACAAGTTCCAGAAGGAGAACGGCATCGACCTTCGCAAGGACCCGATGGCCCTGCAGCGTCTGAAGGAGGCTGCGGAGAACGCCAAGAAGGAGCTCTCCTCCGCCCAGCAGGCCCAGATCAACCTGCCGTTCATCACTGCCGACGCCAGCGGCCCCAAGCACCTCAACTACACCCTTACGCGCTCNGAGTTCGAGCGTATCACGCGCGACCTTCTCGACCGCTGCAAGGCNCCCGTCACCAAGGCGCTGCGCGACGCGAACCTCCAGATCTCGCAGGTAAACGAGGTCATTCTCGTTGGTGGCTCGTCCCGCATGCCCGCCGTCCAGGACCTCGTGAAGTCCATGACCGGCAAGCAGCCCAACATGTCCGTCAACCCCGACGAGGTCGTTGCCGACGGCGCGGCCGTTCAGGGCGGCGTCCTTACGGGCGACGTCTCGGGCATTCTGCTGCTTGACGTCACGCCGCTGTCCCTTGGCGTCGAGACCATGGGTGGAGTCATGACCAAGATGATCGACCGCAACACCACGATCCCCACGAGCAAGACCGAGGTCTACTCCACGGCCGCTGACAACCAGACCTCCGTCGAGATCAACGTCTTGCAGGGCGAGCGCGAGCTGGCTTCCGACAACAAGTCGCTCGGCAAGTTCAACCTCACGGGCATCCCGTCCGCGCGTCGTGGCATCCCGCAGATCGAGGTCACCTTCGACATCGATGCCAACGGCATCGTGAAGGTCACCGCCAAGGACAAGGCGACCAACAAGTCGCAGCAGATCACCATCTCCGGTTCCACGGCGCTCTCCGACGACGAGGTCGACCGCATGGTCAAGGACGCGGAGTCCCACGCCGAGGAGGACAAGAAGCACAAGGACGAGATCGAGATCCGCAACCAGACCGACTCGCTTGCCTACGGTACCGAGCAGACCCTCCAGGACCTTGGCGACAAGGTTCCTGCCGATATGAAGTCAGAGGTCGAGGCTGCCGTCGCCGATGCCAAGAAGGCCCTTGACGGTACCGACATCGATGCCATCAAGGCTGCGGGCGACAAGCTTCAGGAGGTCGGTCACAAGCTCGCCGAGATCGTCTACTCCAACACCCAGGAGCAGACGGCCGCCAACGGTCAGCCCGATGCCGGCAACTCCGGCTCTGCGGACGATGTCGTTGACGCCGACTACGAGGTCGTGGATGACGACAAGGACAACAAGTAACGGCGTCGTTCGCAAGGAGAACGAGGCACGTTGAGAATCTCGGGGAGCGGTCATCTGGGCCGCTCCCTCGATGCCCACGAGGAGGGTGATGTGAAAGTGCCGATTCAGACTGAGGGTGACAAGCCTGAGACCCAGGGGTCTGGTGCCGTGTCGCTTTCGGACGGTGTCGCCGGGCACGCTGCCACGGAGGTGGATGCCGAGGCAGAGGAGCGCGCCCATATCGAGGCGGCAATCCATGCCGGCGAGGAGACCGCCGAGAAGGAGCTGGCAGCCGATGCCGGCAAGATTCGTTCCGAGCGGGACGAGCTGCAGAAGAAGCTTGCTTCCGTGAGTGATGAGATCGACTCCGCAAAGAAGGAGGCGGCGGACGCCTCCGACCGTCTCGTCAGGCTTCAGGCCGACTGGGACAACTATCGCAAACGCACCGCCGCAGAGCGTCTCGCCGAGCGCGGTCGCGCCACCGAGAAGCTCGTCGGCAACCTGCTACCTGTCATCGATGACATGGAGCGCGCCATCGACCACGCAAGCTCGGTCGCCGGCGACGACGAACGGGTCCGACAGTTCGTGGACGGCATCTCGGCGGTGCACGAGAAGATGCTCTCGGCTCTTGAGCACGAGGGTGTCGAGGTCATTGATCCCGCCGGCGAGGCCTTCGATCCGCTTGAGCATCAAGCCGTGGGGCGTGCCGAGGATGACAAGCAGTACGACGAGACGGTTGCCCAGGTCTACCAGAGGGGCTATCGCATGGGTGGCAAGGTCATCCGAACCGCCATGGTGACCGTCACCTACGGTGGTCCCAAGAGACCGGCGCCAGTAGATGACGAACCTACCGGAGACGGCGCCGACGAAGGCGCCAGTCAGAAGTAACGTCATCGACAACGCGCCCGGGCCGCAGGTTCGGGCGCACGTTTTTGAGAGGGGGCTCGTGCNAGGTCATGGCTGGAAATGCAAAGGGTAGTTACTACGACGTGTTGGGCGTGAAGCACGATGCCACCCAGGACGACATCAAGAAGGCGTTCCGNAAGCTNGCTGCCAAGTANCATCCCGACGCAGGCGGGGACGAGAAGAAGTTCAAGGAGCTCAGCGAGGCGTACACCACGCTGTCCGATGAGAAGAANCGCAAGGAGTACGATCAGTCGCTCATGTTCGAGGGTATCCCCGANGCCGGTTTTGGCGGCTCGGGCGGTCCTCGGCGCAGTTACTCCTATACCACCAATGCGGGCGGGGGGGACTGGTCCGACATCTTCTCGAGCATGGCAAACGGAGAGGGTGCGTTTGGCGGCTTTGACTTCTCGTCGATATTCGGTGGTGCGGGCGGGCCTCGCACGCAGCAGGCAAAGCCCACCAAGGGTGGCGACCTCACCATGGTGGTCGACGTCACGGCCGACGAGGCCTTCCGCGGAGCAACGCGCAAGGTCACGTATCGCGTTCCGTCGACCGGCGAGGAGCAGTCGCTTACGGTGAAGGTCCCTGCCGGAGCCGTGGACGGTGGCAAGCTGCGCTATCGCAACCGTGGCGAGTATGGTGTGGCCGGCGGTGCCCGTGGCGACCTCGTGATCACCACGCGCGTGGCCGAGCACCCCCTCTTCAAGCGCGATGGGGCCGACGTGCGTATGGAGCTGCCCATCAGCATGTACGAGGCCGTGCTCGGAGCCACGGTCGACGTGCCCACGCCTGACGGTACCGAGGTCCGTCTCAAGGTGCCCGCTGGTACCCAGGATGGCAAGACGTTCCGCTTCCGCGACCTCGGCGCACCCAGCGTCAAACGCAAGGATGCCCGCGGCGCGCTCTATGTCACGGTGCGGGTGAAGGTGCCCACGATGCTCTCCAAGAAGGAGCGCGACGCGCTCGAGGCGCTTCGAGGTGCCGACGCGCGCACGTATAGGGAGGGGTTCGAGCCTCATGAGGCGTAACGATGACGAGGGTAAGGACAAGCCCCTGTATATGATCAGCGTGGCCGCCGAGCTTACGGGCATGCACCCGCAGACGCTGCGCGTCTACGAGCAGAAGGGGCTTGTCAACCCCGGCCGCTCGCGCGGCAACACGCGGCTGTACTCGCAGTCCGACATCGAGCGGCTCAACCTCATATCCAAGCTCACCGACGAGGGGATCAACCTTGCGGGCGTAGTGCGCATCATGGACATGCGCGAGCGCGCCCTGGAGAAGGACGCGGAGATCGATCAGCTGCGAGACCGCATCCGAGAGCTGGAGGACGAGGTTCACGAGTTCCGCATGCGTGAGAAGATCACGGCGCTCGCACGCTATGACGGCAAGAACCCCGAGCAGCTCATGCGTGGACTTCTCGTCAGCGGCAAGGACGCGTGACGCCACGAGGCGAGATGGCTAGGGGTCAGCTTGCCGCTCGGACAGACGCACGCAACACCTAGCCGATAAAATCTATTGCCTACACACTTAGATTATTTGTATGACGCGACGTTACCGTGGGAACAATACCTTCGATAGCGCGAACGGGGCACGACACCTGCCGGGCCCTTGGGAGGGAGATTCTATGAGACTAGACAAGTGGGCGGTCACGGCTCAGGAGGCCCTGCAGGCTGCCCTTGGCATTGCCGCTGACGCAGACGCGGGCCAGGTTCAGCCGGTTCACCTGCTCAAGGCCCTGCTCAGTTCGGGCGAGCGCAACATCGGTGCGATCGTGGAGCGCGTGGGCGTCGATCCCACGTCCATAGAGTCGCAGGTAGACGATGCCATAGCACGGCAGCCAAAGGTCTCTGGCGGCATGTCGCAGATGGGCATCGGCAACGACCTGCTCAAGGTGGGCGACGCCGCGGAGAGGCTTGCGTCCAAGATGGGCGACTCCTATGTCACGTCAGAGCACCTTCTGTGCGCCATCGCCGACGACAAGTCCGACGCGGGCAGCATCCTGAAGTCGTCAGGCATCACCGGCAAGCGTGTCCAGGAAGCCTACGCCGAGCTCCGAGGTGACGAGCATGTTACCTCGCAAGACGCAAAGCCGCAGCTCAAGGCGCTCGAGCAGTACGGCCGGAACGTCACCGACCTTGCGCGCCAAGGCAAGCTCGATCCCGTGATCGGTCGCGTGGAGGAGATTCGTCGCACCATTCAGGTGCTCTCTCGCCGCACCAAGAACAACCCCGTGCTCATCGGTGAGCCGGGCGTCGGCAAGACCGCCATCGTCGAGGGCCTTGCGGAGCGCATCGTCTCGGGCGACGTCCCCTCCAGCATCAAGGACAAGGATGTCGTCGAGCTCGACATGTCCGCGCTCGTTGCGGGCTCAAGGAGGTCGAGAAGTCCGACGGACGCATCATCCTGTTCATCGACGAGCTCCATACCATCGTGGGTGCGGGCGCAACCGAGGGTTCCATGGATGCCGGCAATATCCTGAAGCCGGCCCTTGCTCGTGGTGAGCTGCACGCCATTGGCGCCACCACGCTTGACGAGTATCGCAAGTACATCGAGAAGGACCAGGCGCTCGCCCGCAGGTTCCAGACCGTGCTGGTTTCGGAGCCCACGGTCGAGGACACCATCTCCATTCTGCGCGGGCTCAAGGAGAAGTACGAGCAGCACCACCGCGTGCGCATCACCGACAGTGCGCTTGTCTCGGCCGCCGACCTCTCGAACCGCTACATATCCGATAGGTTCCTGCCTGACAAGGCCATCGACCTCGTTGACGAGGCCGCCTCGCGCCTGCGCATGGAGCTCGACTCCATGCCCGCCGACATCGATGCGGTTGACCGGCAGCTCACGCAGATGCAGATCGAGGAGCAGGCGCTCATCAAGGAGGAGGATGCCGCCTCCAAGGACCGTCTCGTCACGCTGCGCAAGGAGATCGCGACCACTCGCGAAAGGCTTGACGGCATGAAGGCCGACTGGCAAAACGAGAAAGGTGCCATCGATCGCGTGCAGGACCTCAAGGCCAAGATCGAAGAGGGCAAGGTGGAGATGGAGCGCGTTACCCGCGAGGGCGACCTCGCCAAGGCGTCCGAGCTGCGCTACTCCACCATTCCCGGCCTTCAGCGCCAGTATGACGAGGCCGAGAAGGCTCTCACCGCGCGTCAGAAGGAGGGTGGGCTGCTCAAGGAGGAGGTCACGAGCGAGGAGATTGCCGAGGTGGTGTCTGCGTGGACCGGCGTGCCCGTCTCCAAGATGATGCAGGGCGAGATGGACAAGCTCAAGCACCTCGAGGACCAGCTGCACAAGCGCGTCGTTGGTCAGGACGAGGCGGTCTCCGCCGTCTCCGCGGCCGTGCGTCGTAGCAGGGCCGGCCTCTCGGATCCCAACAGGCCCATCGGCAGCTTCTTCTTTCTTGGACCGACCGGCGTGGGCAAGACCGAGCTCGCGAAGGCGCTCGCCGAGTGTCTCTTCGACGACGAGCGTGCGCTTGTGCGTATCGACATGTCCGAGTACATGGAGAAGTTCTCCGTCCAGCGCCTTATCGGTGCGCCTCCCGGATACGTTGGCTATGACGAGGGAGGACAGCTCACCGAGGCCGTGCGCAGGCATCCGTACTGCGTGATCCTGCTTGACGAGATGGAGAAGGCGCATCCGGACGTCTTCAACATCCTTCTGCAGGTGCTTGACGATGGTCGCCTCACCGATGGCCAGGGTAGGATTGTGAGCTTCAAGAACACGATCATCATCATGACGAGCAACATAGGGAGCCAGTTCATCGCGGCCGCCACCGCGAGCTCCGACCCCGACGAGGTGCAAAAGCAGGTCAACGATGCCCTGCGTACCGCGTTCAAGCCGGAGTTTCTCAACAGAATCGATGACGTGGTGGTCTTTCACTCGCTTGGTCTCAGCGACATCGAGCGCATCGTTGACATCCAGCTCAAGGATGTTCGCGCACGTCTCGCCCGCGAAAGAATCACGCTCGAGCTCACGTCCGCCGCGGTGCAGTCGCTTGCATTTGATGGTCTTGACCCGGTCTACGGCGCGCGTCCGCTTAAGCGCCTCATCCAGCGCCAGGTGGTGGATAACGTGGCCAACCTGATTATCGACGGCAAGGTGAGCGAAGGAGACGCCGTCCGCGTGGACGTCGGGGCCGATGACAGGCTCTTCGCCGTGCGTGCTGATGGGTCCGCGGCTCATGACGAGGCAGGCGGGGAGGT
>JGI20225J20221_1002856_pt1 | contig 11669 bp, 13 predicted proteins | sample BioMet4_FD_20221 | JGI IMG/M metagenome (IMG submission 20221) | reverse complement strand
ACTGCCGGGCCGTAAGAAGCAAAAGCGCCGGTGTTCAGCCAGACCTGAGCCTCCAGAGCGGTCAGGGTACCATCCCTTTGGGCGCCCAGACGCAGCTGGATGCGGGCGGGATGGCGTTTGGGATGGGCCAAAAAGGACGCGCTGCGCTGGTTGACCAGACGCACGGCGCACTGGCCACAATAGGCCGTGAGTGCGGTGAGTACGGCCATACTGGAATCTTCTTTCCCACCAAAGGCACCGCCCACGGCGGTGCTGAGTACCTGTACCTTTTCCAGAGGCAGACCGAGCACCGCGGCGATGTTGGCACGGTCGACAAAGGGTTCCTGTGAACTGACCCAGACTTTTATCGAACCAGTTGCGGGATCCCAGACGGCCAGGGAGGTTTCTGGTTCGAGGTAGGCCGGGGCCTGGCGCTGTACGGTGAAAGTATCCGCAATAACCTCCGCAGCGGCGGCAAAGCCGGCTGTCAGATCCCCTGATTCCACTTCGTAATGCGAGAGCAAATTGCCGCCGGGATGCACCAGCGGAGCCTCTGGCAGCAGGGCGGCTTGCGGATCGAAGACAGCGGGTAAAACTTCGTAATCTATACGCAGTTTCTCTGCCGCGGCCTGCGCTATTTCGAGATCGCGGGCAAGGACGACCGCTACAGGTTGGCCCAAATGGCAGACCTCCCCTTCTGCCAGCGGAGGCTGATCGGGGACGAGGCCAAAGGTCTTCTGCCCGGGCACATCCGCGGCGGTAACCACTGCGATGATCCCTGGGCAGGCGCGGGCGGCAGCACTGTCGAGCGCGCGGATGCGGGCATGGTGATGGGGGGAGCGTACCACCACGCCACAGACGACATCGTCCGCGGGAACGTCAGCAGTGTATCTTTCAAGGCCGCAGACCTTGGCACGTGCATCCTTGCGAATTTGAGGTTTTCCGATGACCGTAAAAGTTGAATCCACTTGATTTCCCTTTGAACGAGACTGAACCCCTCCAGCCAGAATGCCCCTGAGAAAACAAGCGACGCGTTTTTTAGCTGTGTCGAGGGCTGCGATAAAGGGGCATTCTGGGGTCACAGGGGGGATATAAGCAATGGAAATGAGCTAACCGCGGCGGGTGAGCAGGCGAAAACTCATGAGCTCGCGGTTGAAATAATTCATCGAAAAGGCAATCGGTATTTTCTGCGTCTCATCCAGAAAGGTTTCTTTCATGAGCAGCAGCGGGGACCCCACCGGCAGATCAAAGGTTGCGGCAATTTCACCGCTGGCTTCGACTGGGGAGAGGTCTACGGTGACAAATTCCACGCGGCGGCCGGAGGCGCGGTCGAGATATTTCATGAAGCCCAATCCCTCTGGGGTCAGGTCGTACTCTTCTGCGGCGGCCATGGGCAGGTAGTCGAGGGTATACATGGCCGGCTTGCCATTGGCATAAAAGATCAGCTTTTTGTTGATAACGGATATGCCTTTGGCTAACTGCAGCGCCTGGCGGGCCACTTCGGGTGGCAGAGTTTGTTCCGTCGAGACGATGTCCACAGTGGGCTGGTAGCCGGCCTGCAGGAGCAGGTCACGGTTCTCGAAGAAGGTGTTGAGGATGTACTGGTAAGCGTGGGAAAGAGAAGCCACCCGGGTGCCGGAACCATGGGAACGGATCAGCAGGCCGTCTTTGGCGAGCAGGTCCAGGGCCTGGCGCACCGTATTGCGGCTTAGCCTGTGCTGCTGCATCAGTTCGCGCTCAGAGGGCAGCAAACTCCCTGCCGGCAGTTCGCCAGATTCGATGGCTGCCCGTAGTTGTTGGGCTAACTGATAATAGAGCGGAATAAAGGAATCGCGATCAAGCATTGTTTCTATCCAGAAGTGGTTGGTACCACCCAACCACTTAAGAGTATAGAAGATTTGCCGGTTTCGGTCAATAGTCAGGTAAAAAAAGGCTCCAGAGAAAACTCTGGAGCCTTACTTCGATTCTGATTAGGGTGTCGGGGTGACGGTTGGTTGGTCGGGCAAGGGGGTGACATTGGCCGGCAAGGTTTCCTGAATGATGGGGGTGACCACCAGCTCGGGGGCCTCTGGCAGACCATCTACCAAAAGCTGCCAGGCGATGTCGATGTCATACACGGCTACCACCGGATAAGTGGGGAGGTTCCCCAGCGCCAGATCCAGGCGGCTGATGGCAACGGTCAGCCCCTGCTTCTTTTCGGGTGAGATGGTAGGCAGCAGGCTGTACAGCAACGCCCGGGTGGAAGCGGCATCCTGCTGGGCCAGGCTGAAATTGCTCTGAGAAAGGTACAACCGGCAGCGGGAGAGCAGTTCGATGGCCCGGGTCAGGCTGAGCTGTTCCGCAAACTGGGAACTCAGCTCGCTGTTCCCAGCCTGTAAAGTGTCTTGCATCTGGGCGAGGTCAGCCAGGGTCTGGCTGTGAGCTTCAATGGCCTGATCGACGCTATCGGCGCGGGTTTCGAGATCGCTGACTCGGGTCTGCAAGGTGGCAATTTGCTGACTGAGCGCCTGGACGTCTGCGGCTTGCTGCGAGGCGACTTCACTGACGCGTGAAGTATTATTCTGCAAGGGGTTAAGCACCCTCTCATTGAACCAGGGAATGCCGAAGTAGAAGAGACAGAAGAGCGCTGCCAGAACCAGCAGCGCAAGAAATACGCGCCAGAGAATTCTGGGCCAGCGCTGGTGCGTGGAAGTCGCAGCCTCAGGGGCCGGCTTCTCGGTTGGGGCAGCGGTCATTTCGGAGGCTTGCAGGGCGGCCGCCAGGGATTCCAGGCGCGAGGCATCCAGCCATTTGATCCTGGCACAGTCCTCTTCAGAGCGGAAGGGACGGGATTCAGCGATCTTCTTGACCTGCGCAATGGTAAACCCTCCCCTGGCCTGCAATTCTTCGGTCGTCGCTTTATTAAGAAAGTCTATTGTCTCGTTCATCTTCTTCTCCTGAATCTGTTCTGGCTGAATACAGATCAATTATACGGGATAGTGGTCTGATCCGTGAGCCAGCAAAGGAGAGAAAAGGCCGCGAAATTTCTGTTGATTGAACCTTCAAAAACCCCGCGAAACATTCCAAATTGTATATAATAGAACCATCGTTCAATATTATTTCTAGACAGGTGAAGCGAATGGTCTCCCAAGTATATTTTGGCTCCCCGAAACAATCAAAACTGGATGCCGGTGAAACGCTGCCGGCGAAGCTCGACTTGATCCTGGATCAGCTGCATTTGCGTGATCGCGTCAAGGGCGAGAGGGTGTGCATCAAGGTCCACGTGGGCAATGACATCGGCTACTCGGTGATCCACCCGGTGTTCCTGCGCAAAGTGGTGCAGGCTGTCAAGGATGGCGGAGGCAATCCCTTCGTTACCGATATCAGCTGGGACGTCCAGAATTGCGCCTCACGCGGCTATACCGAAGAAGTACTGGGTTGCCCCATCTACCCCGCGGCTGGCCCGGACGAAAAATATTTCTACGCGCATGAACGCCCGTTCAAGAACCTGAAGACCTGGAAAGTAGCCGGCATGGTCGAAGATTCTTCCTTTTTGGTCAATTTTGCTCACATCAAAGGGCATCCGGCAACCGGTTTTGGCGGCGCTTTCAAAAATATGGCGCTGGGCTGCGTGGTTCAGGAAACCCGTGGAGCCATGCACGACAGCAATCATTTCGACCAATACTGGTTCAAAGAGAAATGCCCTGACCGCGCTACCATGCAGAAGATTGTGGATGCCTGCCCCTTTGGGGCCATCGTTTTCGACAAGGATGATGCAAGCGAGCTGCATGTCCATTTTGAACCCTGCAATCAGTGCATGCGCTGCCAGAAGGTAGCCCCGGAAGGCAGCTTGAAGATCGTGCGTACCAACTTTGATGCTTTCCAGGAGGCCTGTGCCATCAGCACTTCCCTTTCGCTGTCAACTTTCGCGCCGGAAAAACGCGTTCATCTGGCGCTGGCCAATCAAATGACCCCGGTCTGCGACTGCTTTGGCTTTACCGGCCCTTCCATTTTGCCGGATGCGGGAATCTTTGGTTCGGATGATATCGTGGCCCTGGATACCGCGGTGCTGGACGTTATCGGCAAGATGAAATTGATCGAAGAGAATGTGCCGACCAGCATGGAAGTACAGCACATCGATGCCCATCCGTTCTCGCAACTGCATGGCCCACTCAAGGATCCCTACCTGGTCACCCGTTATGGTGAGGCGCTGGGGCTGGGCAGCCACGAATACGAGCTGGTAGACGTGCTGCCGGTGCAGCCGCGCCCCGAGCGCTCCGAACCGGTGTACGTTGCTCTGAAATAGCAAGTTTTCAACTTAATCATTTGCAACTCCTGATCGATGTCTGCGTATATGTAGTAAGACTAAATCAGGAGTTTTGCATTTATGAAAAAGATCATTTTTACTCTGACATTAATGGCCGTGTTCAGTTTGGCTCTCAGTGCCTGCTCTTACGGCGGCGTGAATTTCTCGATCAATTCTGAGAACGTGCAGGGATCCGGTGCCATGAAAAGTGAGACCCGCGACCTGAGCAGTTTCAGCCGGGTGGAGCTGCGCAGCATTGGCAACCTGACCATCCAGCAGGGCGAGAAAGAATCGATCACCATTCAAGCGGATGACAATCTGCTGCCGTACATTACCACCGACGTCAACGGGGATAAGCTGGTCATTGGCATGCAGCCCAACATCAACGTCAATCCAAGCAAGACCATCGAATACACCCTGACGGTGAAATCCCTTTCGGATGTGGTGTTATCAGGCTTTGGCAATATCACCGCGGAGGAACTGAGCGGCGATGCGATCAAAATGCGTCTGACCGGTTCCGGGGATATCAACGTCAATAGCGTGAATGCCAAGGAAATGTCGATGCAGTTGACCGGTTTTGGCAACATCACCGTCAACGAAGCCAACGTGGATCGCCCGACGCTGGAGTTGACCGGTTCCGGCGACATGAAGGTCAATCAGTTGACCGCCCAAGACCTGAACTTGACCATCAGCGGTTTTGGCAATGCCACCCTGACCGGGACAACCGATGAGCAAACGGTGCGTCTGACGGGTTCGGGAAACTACAAGGGCGGCGACCTGCAAAGCAGCAGCGCGGCGATCACCATCAGCGGCTTCGGGGATGCTACCGTGTGGGCGGAGGATGCTCTAAACCTGAATATTTCTGGCAGCGGCAACGTCAAATATTACGGCGATCCGCGCATGACCCAGAACATTTCTGGCCTGGGGAAGGTAAACTCACTGGGCGCACACTAAGCATTGACCCAGGTCGGGTTGAATGGAGGCTCCGAATTTACTGAGAGCAGAAAGCAACCCGATTGTAAAAAGGCCTGACGAAAATCAAAGCGTCAGGCCTTTCAATTTAACTTATAACGGGATCAGGCGAAGGGCATTTCGTAAACGCGGTAGCGGCGCAGGTCAGTCACCCCCAGTTTATAGAGGGCGTTGTTCATGCGATCGTTGTCTTCGAGAACGTAGTTGACTTCCATGCGGGTGTTGGGCGTGTACAGCGCTTCATAAGTAGCCCGGTAAAGCAGGGTATCCACGGCCAGGCTCTGATACTCGGGGATAACCCCCAGCGCCCACATGCGGTATTGATGGACGTGGCGCAGCATGAAGAGCATGCGGAAGATCAGGCGCGGTGACATGCGTCCGTTGAGACCTTTGAGCATCAGGTTGATATCTGGCAGGGTCAGGGCGAAGCCGATAGGTTTGCCGTCGCGGTCCTCGGCGATGAGAGCTGCTTTAGGATTAATGACGTCTTTGAGGTCACGAGCCATGGCGCGGGCCTCGGCGTCAGTAACCGGGTAGAAGCCCCAGTTATCCGAGATCGAGGTATTGGCCAGCTGGGTAATCGTGACCACGTCGTCCTCGAGGTGTTTCATATCCACGGGGCGCACCTTGATGCCGTAGCGGCGCTGGATGACGTCGGTGAGGGTCAGATAGCGTTCGGGGATCTGGTAACCCTGAGTGGCATCCAGCACGTAGACCTTGAGATCCTTTACTTTCTGCAGGCCAAACTTGAGCAGATAGTCGTTGTAATAGGGCGGATTGTAGGGGGCCAGGATCACCGGGTCAGGCTGGAACCCATCCACCACCAGGCCCCATTCCTGCGAGGCGAAGCTCCATGGGCCGCGCATGGAGCGCATGCCCTGGCTGACCAGCCAGTCCGCGGCGGCCTGAAGCAGGGCCAGACCGACCTTTTCATCCTCGATGCACTCGAAAGAGCCAAACAAACCGATGGGCTGCTGCCAGTGCTCCATGGCCAGGTGATCGATGAAGGCGGAAATGCGGCCGACGACCCGCTGGCCCTCTTTCGCCAGAAAAAGGGTATAGGTGCAGTGTGCCAGCATAGGGTTCTTTTCTGGTACAAACTGGGCCGCCTGTTCACTGCGCAGTGGGGCCACCCAGACCGGATCATTCTTGTACAGTTGATACGGGAATTCAATGAATGCTTTCAGATCTTTTGGGGTTTGAACCGTAATAATTTCCATATTCTCTCTCAAAAATGAAATGAATGAAAAGATAAGGGAACTATAGCTCTGAATGAAAAAGGAGGCAACTTTTCACTGGTTTATTCTTTGGGGGGATGAGGAAGCCAGCGCGGAACGGTACGCAGATATTTGCGATAGGGGCGGCCAAAGCGGCGGATGAGGGCAGGTTCCTCGACGCGGGTAATGTAGAGGTGCAGTCCCAGCCAGAGGAGGGCAGCGTATAGGGCCAGCCAGAAAGTTTCGAAGAAGAAAGCTTCACCTATGGGGATCAAAATGCCGGCACCGATGTACATGGGGTTACGCACCCAGCGGTAGAGGCCTTCCATCACAAAGCGGCGTGGCGGATCGAAGGGAGCTGGTGTGCCTTTCCCCCGGTGGGCGAAAGCCTGGCAGACCCAGATCACCGCAGCCAATCCCAGCGCGGCCAGCAGACAGCCGATCCCCTGCGAGATGCCAAAGGGCGGCAAACGCAGCTGCCGGACGGCGGCGAGAATCAGAGCCGGGATCAACACGTCCGCAACGCCGGGGACGATGATGAACATCAGGGTGATCTTGGGCCAGAGCATGGTCTTCTTCCTTTCACTCCTTGTTTCCATTATACCCATCCCTGCAAGCCGGGCATTTTGCTCTGGGGCCAGAAATGGCTTTTCTGCCATCCTTTGCTAAAATGAGTTATTGACAAGGAGGGTGACGATGACCTGGGATGCCCTGCGCCTGTTTCTCATTCACTATTATGCCTGGTTTGGATTGACTGGCAGTCTGCTCATTTCGCTGTGCATGTTTCTCAGCGGATGGATGTATCGCGGCAAGCAGGGTGAACGCTATTCCGTGTTCAATCACTACATTTCTGAGCTGGGAGAAGTGGGCGTTTCCCGTTTGGCCTGGCTCTTCAATGCCGGGCTGATCGTCGGCGGCCTGATCCTGGCTCCGTTTCTGGTGGGGATGGGGCTGGCACTGGGATCGCTGTGGGGCAAGATCGCCCTGGCGGTGGGGGTTTTCACGGCCCTGGCGTGCGCGGCGGTAGGGGTCTTCCCCATGAACGGCATGAAAACTCATTACTGGGCGGCCATGGCTTATTTCCGCTCAGGGTTGGTGACTGTGCTGCTGTTTAGCCTGGCGGTTTTTCTACAGAATGAGGAGTTCGAGATCATTCCCAGAACTTCCAACTTTGCCGGACTGTTCTCACTGCTATGTTACGCGGCTTTTCTATTGAACGTAGATACCGGGAAAAAGAAGGATGAAGAAAAAGAGGGGGCGTTGGATCCTGAAACTGAACCGGAACGGCCGCGTTTCTGGAAAACCACTATTCTGGAGTGGGCCGTTTTCTTTTCGACCATTGTGTGGTTCTTTGTCCTGGCTCTGTTTGCGTTGAAGTAAGCTAAGGAACCGGCGCTTGACCGCGGACGTCTGAAGAGGAAGGAAGGTCGGAGGCAATCAATGAAACGGATACTGGCATGGATTTCGGTTGCTCTTTTGTTGGGGCTGGCTCTGACGGCGTGCAGCAAGGTCACGCAGGCCGATGAAGACAGCAACGGGCAAACGGTCACTCTCAAAAGCGGCGAAACGCTCCGGCTCAAGCTGCGCGGCAACCCTACCACTGGTTATACCTGGCACCTGGGTGATTTCGATTCGTCTGTCCTGGAACAGTCGGGCGACCCGGCATATCGAGCGGATACTCTGCTGACTGGCTCGGGTGGTACTTATACTTATGAATTCAAAGCGACGGGCAGCGGCACGGTCACCCTTGATTTCAGTTATTCGCGCTCTTGGGAAGAAGGCACTCCTCCGTACAAGACCTTTACCCTGACCGTAGTGGTCGAATAGAGCGGGCTTAAATAAAATCGAGAGAGTCAGATGACTCTCTCGGTTGACGTACTATTGCAGACTTGAAGCGATGGAGACCATCAGATCTTTATCCATGAAGTCAGGCATCCCCATGTAGAGCAACTCGAAGGCAAAATCACCTTGCTGCCAGCGCAGTGTCTGCAAATAAGGATCAGAATCCCAGACGGGGCCATTGTCGGTCAATTTCCAGACCCCGATCACGTACTCGCCTGCGGCTCCGTTGATGGTGACTTCTTCGATGGCGGCACTGGCCCCTACCTCCCCGCAGAGATCACAGGGTTCATTTTGCCCCGCCGGTTCCTGCTTCAAAACAAGCGCATTCGAATCGGGGGTTTGATAGAACAGCCGGGTGATCGATGAAGCGGGGTCGAAGGAAGCCCCAGAGAAAGTAAACCCTTCTGGCATAGAAGCGGGCTGGTACACGGTGAACCCGGCCTGAACGGTTACCTCACTGACAGAGGCGGTGGCATCAAGGATGCTGGCCGGGTCAGGAGTCGGGGTTTCATCGGTAGGCAGCGGGGTCATTTGCCAGGTTTGTTGGGGCAGAGTATCGCTGGGAGCGTGATGGAAGAAACCAGCAATTTCCTGCGCCAATACCTTGCCCTGCGGCGTGAAAAGCATCAGGCACACGAGGGCGGCCAGTATCCCCAGAGAAATGGCGGAAGTACGCAAAACTTTATTGAAGTGAATGGGTTGTTTCATCGAATCCTCTCTTTTGAGTTGCGGTCCATTGCTCGCTGAAAGGCTTTTCTGCAAGGCTGGCCAAAGATCGATCTCAGGGCCGACGAAATCATTGGCCAATCGTTCCGTTACCTGGTGAAGCTGCTGTTTATTCATCCCGGTACTCCTTTCTCATGCTTGAGTCACTCCCGGCGGGGCCCGTGGACTGGGCAGCCAGCAAAGTTTGTTTGAGCTTGCGCCGGGCAGAGAAAGACCACCACTTGACCGTTCCCAGAGGCCCGTGCAGGGTTTCGGCAATGTCTTTTTCTGACATTTGCAGGTAATAGCGCATTACGAAAGCAGCACGCTGCTGAGGGTCGAGTCGGGTCAGCGCCAGACGAACGGCCTGGAGAGTTTCTTTTGCTTCCACAGCTTCTTCGGGGAGCGGCGCAGGGTCGAAAATGTCGAAGTGACTCGTCTCTTCCATCTCATCGATGGAGAGATTCTTTTTTTGTTTCTGCAGCGCTTTGAGCGTGTCGTGAATGACAACCCGATTGAACCAGGGAGCGAACGGCTGGCTCTCATCGAACTGGTCAATGTGCTCATAAGCTCGCAGGAAAGCATTTTGTACGATGTCTTCTGCTTGAGGAAGATCATGGATGATCAAACAGGCCGTTCGCAGTGCTTTCCCCTGATGCAGCTTCACCAAAGTTTCCAGCCCTTCCAGATTGCCTCTTTTCAGTTGAGCAATGGCTTGTGTTTCGTTCACAGCAAACCTTTCATTGAAACGGATTGAGGATCCTCTGTAATTATTATCTTTTTCTCGGCAAAAAAGTTTGTAAAAAAAGCCGCCACTTTTCAAAGTGGCGGCTTGTGCAGCACAGTACAGTTTTATTCGGCGGAGGCGGAATGCCCGGTCAATTCTGCGTGATTTTTACGGTTGATCGGGTACCAGATGAGCAGCGGCAGAGCGATGACAAAGGCGATGACCGGCACAACCGCGAAGAAAAAGCGGATGCCAAAGAGCGCGTGCGGGGTCTGGACCGCATTCGGCACGTAACCATAGAGTTTGAGCGCCCAACCGCTGGCGGCAATGCCTAACGCGCCAGTCAGCTTGCCCAGGAAAGCGTTGACGCCGAAGTAGATGCCTTCATGGCGTTCACCCGTGACTGCCTGATCGACTTCGATCACGTCTGGGATCATGCTCCACGGGAAGACGTATTGTGCTGAAAAACCCAGGCCGGCAATGAAAGCTACCAGGTAGATGATCCAGGTGGGGTGAGCGGGCAGGAAGAAGGCCACCAAAATGGCGGCGCTGGCAATGGCCAGGCCGAGGGCATAAGCCGGGCCTTTACTCATTTTCTTCGAAATCTTTTGCCACATTAAAAGAAAGACACCAATTGTTGCCAGCATGACGAACATGACATAAGAAATTTCACTGGTCATCTTCAGCTGGTAAGTCAGGTAGTAGGGCAGCAGACTGGTGAGCAGGGTGAAGCTGATGCTGATGATGGTGCTCATGATCATGTACTGCACAAAGGGGCGATTCTTGAAGACGAATTTGATCTGCTTTAAGGCAGGCATCTCGGCGGGCTTGAGATCGGGGTTGGGGATCTCTTTGACGCCGAAGGTGGTAATGAGCAGAGTGATCACAGCAACGGCCCCAAAGACGGCGCCCATACCGCTGTAAGCGGCATTTTTCGTCCAGCCCAGGTTCATGAAGAAGCCGGCTACGGCGGTGGTGAGAGCGGCGCCGAGGATGTAGCCCACCACGGTGAAGATCATGCGAATGGAAATGAGCGAGGTGCGTTCATCGTAGTCGTAGGTCAGTTCAGCCGAGAGGGCATAATAGGGCACGCTGACCATGGTCTGGAAGGTATCCGCCAGCAGGAAGGAACCCAGCACGGCCAAAAAGGCCTTGACGCCAACGAGACCGGCTGGGATCGAGAAAAGCAGCCAGATGGTCAGGCCAAAAGGAATGGCCCCGATAAGCATGTAGGGCTTGCGCCGCCCCCAGCGGCTGCGGGTGCGGTCCGATAAGTATCCGAATACCGGATCGTTGAGGGCATCCCAGGTCAGTTTGCCGACCAGCAGCGCGGTACCGGCCAGGCCAGGATCGATGCCGGCAATATCCGTATAAAAGAAGAGCAGAAAGAACTGGATCGCGGCGGTGAGTAACGAAATGCCCAGATCGGCGATGCCGTAAAGCACTTTGGTACGGGTGGGTAATTTCACGTTCACGAGGAAACTCTCCTATCTATGAGAAGATGAAAAGCTGCGGCGTGCCAGGGCGAGGAAAGTATCGGCGCGCACGATGTGAAGGTGTGGATCAGTAAGTTGTTCGGCAAAAGCAGCAACGTCTTCGTAAGCCGTACGGTAGGCAAACAAATGGACGCCAATGAAGGCGGGCTTTTTGTCTTCTCCATCGGCTAACTTTTTCACGGCAGCCAATAGATCATTGGCGCTGGCCCAGATCTGCTCGAGGGTGGGTACCTGATTGGCAATGACCACTGTCTGGCCCACCTTTTGCTGCGGGGCGCGGCCCAGGATGGCGTAGCCTGCCAGAAAATTCATCTGTCCGTGGGATGCGGCATCAAGCGGGCGCAGCACCCGCCGTGGCGGATCCGCGACGTAAGTGGTGGCCACGGTGATGCCAGCCTTTTGGCAGATGCGTACGGTCTCACGCATGTAAGCCGGGAAATCAGGGG
>JGI20225J20221_1002850_pt1 | contig 11688 bp, 11 predicted proteins | sample BioMet4_FD_20221 | JGI IMG/M metagenome (IMG submission 20221) | reverse complement strand
CGACGATCAGCAAAGCGTGATGGTGGGAATTGTAAATGATGAAGTCGAGCTGGTCCCTTTCAGCAGAGCCATCAAATACGACAAGAAGCTGAATCCCGATCTCTTCAAGGCCATAAAAATTCTTTCAACTTAAGCCTATTCTCGTAAACATAAATTTCAATATTTAGAAAAGGGGAATGAAATATTCCCCTTTTCTGTTTTTATGAATCCCCTCCTTGATGCTTGAGGTTATCTCGGATCACATGACATTGTTGTGGGGAATGATATAAATTAGGATATTTGTTATAAAAAACAGAGATACTATGCTGACCCAATCTGAACTTAACCAAGACTTAGTTAAACTGCTTTTACCTCCGGAGATATTTGATTACTTCGAGATAACCAATTTGATTATAAAAGAACGTTTCGTAGCTGTATTCCTTGATGAGCGGGATGTTAAACCAATTGGCTATTCGGGAGAAAAACTTACTTCGAAAGGATTCCATCCGGAGTCAATTATTCAGGATTTTCCGATTCGTGACAAGGCAGTATTCCTGCATGTTCGCAGGCGGCGATGGCTTGTTGAATCCACGGGAGAAGTGGTCAGCCGGGATTGGGATTCGGTTGCTGAAGGGACGCGCTACACGAAAAGTTTCGCGGATTTTTTAAAAGGTTTACTTGGACAATTACCCCATTAGCAGCAATAGCCTGGAGAAGTTTTACCACATCGATGGCAACCTGTTGGGGCAGCAATACAAGGAGTTTCTCAGCAATTACAAGACATGGGATCAAAAGGAACATGCTCATCAGTGGATGCTTTTCCCTGATAACATAGGCCCTTATTTGAGTATTGATGAAACCTCCATATCCAACGGAGAACTTTATACCGTGTTAACCAACAAAGAAGGGAAAGGTAAAAAGGGGACACTTGTTGCAATAGTAGAAGGGACAGAGGCCAGCAGTATAATCGATGTTCTGGAACGTATTCCGGAGAAGGCAAGGGAACTTGTAAAAGAAGTTACCCTGGACATGGCCGGATCAATGAATAAAATCGTAAAGAGTTGTTTTCCATCGGCCACCTTGGTAATCGACCGGTTCCATGTTCAGAAGCTGGCTTATGACGCACTTCAGGAATTGCGAATTGATTACCGGTGGGATGCCATCAATGAGGAGACAAATGCGATCGAAAATGCACGCCTGAACAAGGAAAAATATACAGCACCCACATTCAGTAACGGAGATACAAAAAAACAACTTCTTGCCCGTAGCAGATATCTGTTGTTCAAATCAGGAGAAAAATGGACAAAAAAACAAAAAGAAAGGGCTAAAATATTATTTGAACAGTATCCTGATATAAATAAGGCTTACTCGTTAACCCATTCATTGAGAATGATCTTTTCGCATACAGAAACAAAAGGTGTAGCTTATACAAAACTGGCCAGATGGTTTAACGATGTCACAGATTCCGGATTCAAGTCATTTAACACCATCTCGGCAACCGTCTACGCACATTATCCAAACATCTTAAACTTCTTTGATAAACGAAGTACAAATGCTTCAGCCGAATCTTTTAATGCCAAAATCAAGGCATTTCGAGCTACTCAAAGAGGTGTGATAGATATTCCTTTTTTCTTGTTCAGACTGGCTAATATTTATGCTTAATAATTATTCCCCCACAACAATGTCATGTGATCCGAGAATTTTAAGGATTTTTTAGGCGCTTCAAACTACTTTCGTGAATCTTACTCATACTATGGATCTGAGTCTGATCTGCGTTCGGATTTTAAGTATTAATCTTTTTAGATAGCGACAATCCTGGAATTCAAGCCTCTTCAAAAGTAATTGAGAAATGTTCCGCAATTAACAGATCAAAAATCATTTCCCCCGATTATAAAGATGTCAATGAATTTATTCGTGCTAAAATGGCATCTAAGTTGACGAACTGAAACTCGTGTCCAAGTTTGTGATGAACTTTTCAGTTTTAGTGTGTACAGAGGAGAAAATATTTGGATGGAAGAGCGACGTATTACTATTCTGGTTGGATGGGCCATTTTTCTGATTTCACTTGTTGTTTATGTGCTTACCCTTGAACCCACTGTTAGTTTTTGGGACTGCGGGGAGTTCCTGGTTTCTGCCTGGAAACTCGAAATCAATCATTCTCCAGGTGCACCGCTGTTTATGCTCATAGGTCGTGTCTTTTCACTGTTCAGTTTTGGAAATCCTGAAAGAGCAGCCTTGGCAATCAATATGGTATCATCAATTTCAAGCGCTGCCACTGTCATGTTTTTGTTTTGGATACTGATGTGGTTGATTTCGAAACTTGAACAATCACAGGGAAAATCATTTCCTCTCCTGTTGAAATTTGGGGCAGCAGCAATTGGAGCTTTGTCATTTGCTTTTACAGATTCTTTTTGGTTCTCGGCTGTTGAGGCTGAAGTTTATGCACTTTCCTCCCTGTTTAGTTCAACCATTCTTTGGGCTGCTACACGTTGGGAAAGAGAAGCCAATCAGAAGGGCTCTGAATGCTGGATAATTCTTATCTTTTATATGATCGGACTATCCATTGGCGTTCATCTTCTTAATTTTCTTATTATACCCTCCATTGGACTGATCATTTATTTCAGGAAATACAGGTATTCGCTTAAAGGCTTCATTTTATCGATACTGATCAGCGGAATTGGAATTCTTGCTTTACTTAAAATTTTTATTCCAGGTCTTCTTGATTTATCTAAAACCCTGGAGCTGGCATTTGTAAACCGATTCCATTTCCCGATTCATTCAGGATTAATTACCTACGTTATTTTACTTTCCGGAGCAATTGCATTTGGACTGGCATACAGTCACCGGAAACAATTATTCAGGCTGAACTTAATCCTCTTATGCCTGACTTTTATGGTCATCGGATATACCCCCTATGCGGCGACTCTTATAAGGGCATCGGCTGATGTACCCATTAACCAGGGAAATCCGGATACGACCTTCACTTTACTTAATTACCTGAACCGTGAACAGTATGGAACCCGGCCAATTCTTTATGGGCCCGAATCAGGTTCGATTGCAACCGGTTACCGGGAACGTGAAACATGGATCGCCCAAAATGGGAAATATATCAAAAGCCAGCTCAACCCGGATGTAGAATATGATCCGCAAACTACGGGTATTTTTCCGCGGATGCACAGTAACGAACCGGAACATCTGGAATCGTATAAACAATGGGTAGGTTACACAGGACGAAAGGTGCAAACTACTGATAGGGAGGGGAATTTGTCCTCCACCACTATACCAACTTTTGCAGAAAACATGTTGTTTTTCCTCAAATATCAATTTGGGTTTATGTATCTGAGATATTTTTTATGGAATTTTGCCGGCCGTCAGAATGATGTTCAGGGAACAGGTGATCCGCTGAATGGAAACTGGCAATGCGGTATTCCTTTTATCGATAAATATTTCTCTGGTCCGCAGCAAAAACTGCCAACTGCCGCAAAAGAAAATAAAGGCAGAAATTCATATTATTTTCTGCCTTTAGTCTTAGGCGTTATTGGTCTTTTATTTCATTACCACAATGACAAAAAAACTTTTTTAATAACGGGACTGCTATTTTTTCTGATGAGTATAGCTCTTGTAGTCTATCTTAACGAAATCCCAAACACCCCACGTGAACGGGACTATGTATTTGTTGGCTCATTCTATGCTTTCTGCATCTGGATTGGACTTGGAGTTTTAGCCATCTATTCATGGCTGAGCAGAATATTCCATGAAAGAATTGCAGTTGCAATGGCCCTGGTCTTTGGCTTTATCGTCTCACCTGTCCTTTTATTGTCTCAAAACTACGATGACCATGATCGTTCAGGAAGGTACTCGGCGAGGGATCTGGCCAGAAATTACCTCGAATCATGTGAACCTAATGCGATCCTTTTCACACATGCTGACAATGATACTTATCCGTTGTGGTATTGCCAGGAAGTGGAAGGAATCAGGCGAGATGTCCGCATCGTGGTCATGCCTTATCTGCAGGCGGAATGGTACATAAAGCAGCTGCATCGAAAAGTTTATCAAAACGAAGCCCTGAAAATGACAATTCCAATTGAAAAATATCAAACTTCAGAGCTTGATAATGTTTACGTGGTTCCTAAAATTAAATCTGAGCGATCTTTGATGGATGTGCTCGAATTCCTTTCCAATGATTCATCTCAAACAAAACTGACCATCAGTGATCGGGAATCCATAAGTTATATTCCAGTGGACAAAATGAGATTGGAAATTTCCGGAAAAAATCCTATCCATCTGGAACTGAAACAACAAACCATAAACAAAGGCGACCTGGCATTTTGGGATATTATTGCCACCAACAGATGCAAACGTCCTGTCTGCTTCACTTCATTGGTTGATCCGGCTGAGCGTGGTCTAAAGAACAACCTTATTTTTGATGGACTGGTTTTTCGTCTCACCGATCAATTATCAAACGAGAATTCTGTGGTAAGTACCGGAATGGTTGAAACAGAAAACCTGTACAAAAAAATGATGAAAATCTGCAATTGGGATAATTTATCCGATTCATCCGTTTATTTTGACTGGAACCATCGCCGCATGCTGGCAACTATGCAAATCAGGAATGCATTCTACCGCCTTGCTAAAAGTCTTTCGGAAGAGAAACAATGTGGCAGAGTCGTTGAAGTTTTAAAGAAGGCGGAAAAAACAATCAGTCTGAAACTTTGGCCGGTTGATTACCAAAGTATCCTTATGGCTTCTCTTTATGCGCCAAACGGACAAAAGCAACTTGGCGAGATACGATTCAGAGAATTATCCGAATCATTGGAAGGTATGCTCAGTTATTATGCTTCTTTTACTGGAAGAAATGCTATCATTGATGAAGCCGGATATCAGCTTTCTCTTTACAATGAGCTGATTAATCAGGCAAAAGGCACTCTTTCCGAAAAAGAGTTGAATGAAATGAAGAAGAAGTTGATGTGGTTTGCAGGGAAATTAGGATAATATGCATATCTACTAATGCCACATGCGATCTTTACATTAATGGTCTGATACTTTTGGGGGGATAATGATAATTAATTCAGACTGTCATGCCTAAGGGAATCCATGCTTTTAATCCAACGCGTGGAATCGGCCACTAAAATTCTTTTATTAAACAAGCTGTCGTTGCCAGTAATTTTCCCAGTATCCGGACTGAGATTACTATTTATGACTGAAAAAAACAAAATAACTGAAGCTAGTCCGGCTTTAAATCCGATACTTTGTAAAGAAAATAACCAACCGAAATAACTGGTAAAGGAATTTTGTTTCAGCTTTAAACCAGCTGATTTCAGAAGAAAAGAATGCATCAGCCGGTTTTCGATTGCCTCATCAGGTTTCCCGATCAGGTCGTTCTGGAGCAGCTGAGAAAAAAAATGATCAGGATTCTTCTTATTCATTGTATATGATATTAAAATTCAATTTCTTCTTTTAAATAATTCAATTTTTCAGCCAGATACTTCCTGGCATAAAACAGTCTTGATTTCACCGTTCCTTCTGAGACTTCAAGTATTTCGGCTACTTCTCCGATAGAAAATCCTTCACGGTACCGAAGCAAAAAAGTTGACTGATGTTCCTGTCCCAATTGTTCAAGTGACTGGAAAATCTTTTCAATCACCAACTTTGTCTCAACTGTTTGCTCGTTAATGAAATCAAATTTCTCCTCATGAACTTCGTATTGCTGAAACTTCGTATGTACGCCCCTGCGACGGTATTCATTCTTGCACATGTTGTTGGCAATTGAAAATAGCCATGTCTTGAAACCGTAAGCCGGATTATAATTTTCAGGTTTTTGGATTATTTTCATGAACAGCTCCTGCAAAAAATCATTTGCCAGATCAGAGGAGTTTCCTAACATCCTGTAGAAATAATAATAAATCCGATCCTTATAACGCAGGTATAATTTACTGAACGCTGACTGATCATGTGAAACAATAAGTCGCATTAATTCGTTGTCGCTAAGTATTTTATTTTTTCTACGGAAAATCAATGAGTCTTCTTTTTTAAAATTAGCCAGATCATTGCAATATAGGATCCAATAATTATGATTGGTGCCAGGGTGATTCTCCGAAAACTGAAAATCTTTTCATCAAAAACACTCGGGTTATCCGACCCGCCGCCAGCCATTAATACAAATCCTAAAATCAAAAAACTAATAATCAATATAAAGATAATGTATTTCTTCTTTTGAAAGACCATGTTTTTATTTACTGTACACGGAAAGAAATGAAAGGTTCATTAAAAAAACAAATACAAGTGACCTTATTGGCTCAACAATGAAAGTCCATTGAGGTAGAGCCACAAAAATTCGAATTCTTAAAATGGCATTCTTCTTAGGAAACCATCGGAATGTTCTTAAGATTTTTTTACAAGAACACAGATTTACCTGATCATATTCACATGAAACATTAAAAGAGAGCAAGTTGGCCGAAAGTTGGTTCGGTTTCGTATTTGAGGGAAGGTTTTTTTGGAATGAAAAAGTAAGCCATCAATCCTGAAATCAGGTTTGTAAGGAAATTGCCAAAACTCCTGTGCCTGGAATGTTCGATCTGGCAGATATTTTTCAGCTCATCATTGATGGTTTCAATGATCGATCTTTTTCTTAGTAACCTGAGTTCGATGTGAGATTTGCGAAAAATATTTGAATTGAGAATAACAGGGTTTTGTTTACACTTTATGCCCGACACATTTTCCCTTATTCTTTGATTTTAACCTCAGAGCAAAGACGCCATTTCTTCGCTCCCATCCGGTAAGCCTTTTATTGGACTTGGTACGAGGTTGGTACGGAGAAGGTACTACCCAAAGCTTACGCTTTGGGTGCGCTTATTCTGCTCTGAACAAAAATAAAAAGAATTAATTTTGATAACCTGAACATTTATGCATTTGACACGTTATGACACGCTATGAGTCGTTATGGTATTTTACCTCCGGCTTCTGTGACCGGACATACGTTTGTAATCTTCGCTTATTTCGAACTCAGGTTAGCACTTCGGTTATCAAAGAAGTTTAGGATATCCTGATAATGGGAATAGATTGTTGCCGAGATGGTATTAAATGCCTTAAATCCGGATTCTGTTATTTGATTGTACCAATGAGCCAGTTTAGTATAGCCAACCTCTTTTGCCTTAGTCTTTGAAAAGATCAGCCGTAATGCATGAGTTAGGTTAAAAGCTTTATGGATGTCCGGATATTGAGCAAACAGGATCTTTGCCCGCTGCTTTTGAGATGGACTCCATTTTTCTGCTGATTTAAAAAGCAAGTATCGGCTTCTGGCCAGTAACTGTTTTTTTGTATCTCCATTACTGAATGTGGGTGCTGTATATTTTTCCTTGTTCAGGCGTGCATTTTCGATCGCATTTGTCTCCTCATTGATGGCATCCCATCGGTAATCAATTCGCAATTCCTGAAGTGCGTCATAAGCCAGCTTCTGAACATGGAAACGATCTATTACCTTGGAAGCTTTAGGGAAGCATCTGCTGGTTATCAGGTTCATTGATCCGGCCATATCCAGGGTAACCTCCTTTACTTTCTTTCTCTTCCTCTCCGGGATCTTGTGCAAAACAGCAATGATATTTTCGGCCTTAGTCCCTTTGATCATGGCTACCAGTATGCCTTTTCTCCCTTTGGCGGCCTTATTGGTCAGGATGGTATAAAGCTCACCATTGGATAAGGAAGTCTCGTCAATACTGAGGTATTCCCCTAAATTATCCGGGAAGAGCATCCACTCTTCTGCATGGTCCCTCTGATCCCACTGATGGTAATCACTTAGGTGATCTTTGTATTGCTGACCTAATTGGACGCCATCGATATAATAATGTTTTTCAAGGCTTTTGCTGCTCAGGGGGTAATTGTCCAAATATTTCTTTTAAAAAAGCCGCGAAACCTTTGGTGTAACGCGTCCCTTTTGCTGTTGTATCCCATTTGTTGCTCACAATATCCCCAGTGCTCTCAACCTGCCATTTTCGCCTTCGCACATGTAAAAACATCGCCCGCTCTCTTAAGGGAAAATCCTGAACTATAACAGAAGGATAGAAACCCTTTGAGATCAGTTTTATATCCTTGTATTCTGAAGATGGAAGATTTAATTCATCCAGATGAACATCAATAGTTGTTGGATTAACAATAACCTGTACGATTTCAAAGTAATTAAAGATTTCTTCCGGTAGTAATGCTTTTACAAGCAATTTATACTGTTCATCTTTTGATTCCATCTCCAACGAGTTGTTTTATTCAACAAAGATGAATTTATTATTCTTCTCCACCTAATATTCCAATTGATCCTTTTAAAATCACTTATAATTCATACGGTATTACTATTTCCTGTCGGATTTTCGGTATGCATGAATTCACTAAAACCCAGAAAATAAAAATTATCAAAACAGATTGTAATCCCCCTTTAGGGGGATTACAAATCAGAAGGAATTAGTTTAAATTAAGGTAAAACAAGGAAGCGTGAATAAATTTTGAATTATTACGAAAATGTCTTAATTTAAATGGGTGAGTATGGGTACATTATTATAAATAATTCTTTATTGAAATAATTGTAATCGTATAAACAATAGAATTCAGGAGCTTATAAGTTTATCTTGTTTCATTAAAACAAAATGAGCTTTTTAATATAGATTTTTTTTAGGCAGTCAAAGAAGGAATGTGACTGACGAAAGCGGAGCTTTTTTCTTTACCTAACTTTAGGATTTCCCAGTAAAATTTCCTGTAAAAAATAGAAAAGGATATAAATAGATTTAGATTCTTCTGTTATTATAATTTCACATAATGAATATCCATTCACTTTCCTAATTGCGATTTTCCTTTGTCAGATGTTGTCATTTATGGTCATTTGATTGCCATTAATTGTTTTTACTGCACAATGACCATTAATGACAACTTAATGACACGGTCTATAAATGTTTGGCAATATACCGGATACTCATTTTTTTATATAATCTATATTTTTTATCTAATTTATACTTTATGATTGTGATTGAAAATCCAATTCCAAATCTGGAAGAAAAAATAAATTCAACCAGCAACGATGACATTATCTCTTTTATAAGAAATATATTCAATGTCCCCCAAGGGCAAGTACCACTGCATGCTCCATTATTTATTGGAAATGAAAAGAAATATCTGGAAGAATGTATTGATTCGACTTTCGTTTCCAGCGTGGGCAAATTTGTAAATCTTTTTGAGGAGCGAATAGCAGACTTCACCGGGGCAAAAAGGGCTGTTGTTTGTGTCAATGGAACAAATGCTTTGTATTTGTCTTTGATACTTGCCGGACTTACTCATAATGATGAGGCTCTGACTCAACCCTTATCCTTTATTGCGACTGCAAATGCAATTAACTATTGTGGAGCGACTCCTGTATTCTTGGATGTTGACAGGGATACCATGGGGATGAGTCCTGAGGCGCTTGAAAAATTCCTTTCGGAGGAAACCATAGTAAGAAATGGGGAATGCTATAACAAAAAAACAGGTAAAAGAATAAGAGTGTGTGTACCAATGCACACCTTCGGTCATCCTTGTCGAATAGAAAAAATAGCTTCCATTTGTGAAGAATACCGTATTGTTTTAATCGAAGATGCTGCAGAAAGTATTGGAAGTTATTATAAAGGTCAACATACAGGTACCTTCGGAAGAATTGGTATAATTAGTTTCAATGGTAATAAAACCATAACTACAGGTGGAGGAGGGGTATTGCTGTTCAATGACGAAGATTTAGCCGGAAGAGCAAAATATTTAAGTACCCAGGCTAAGGTCCCTCATCAATGGGATTTTTTTCATGATGAAATAGGATACAATTATCGGATGCCCAACGTGAATGCTGCAATTGGAGTAGCTCAGATGGAAAATCTGGAATTTTATCTTAAAAGGAAGAGGATATTGGCTTCAAAGTACCGGGAGTTTTTCAAAAATAAATCTATCCAATTTTTTAATGAACCTGAAAATTGTTCATCAAATTATTGGTTAAATGCAATAATCTTTGATTCAAAAAGAGAAAGGGATTTATTTCTGAGTGTTACCAATGGGCAGGGAATTATGACACGTCCACTCTGGACATTAACGAATAAGCTCCCCATGTATGAAAATTGTCAAAGGGATGCTTTGGTCAACAGTTCGTGGTTGGAGGAGAGAGTTGTTGCTATTCCAAGTGGTGTTATACTCTAAAAAGTGAAAAGACAGCGAATTCTATTAATTGGTGGAGGTGGCCATTGTAAATCTGTTATCGATGTCATTGAGCAAGGCAATAATTTTGAAATAGGGGGAATTATTGACATTCGGGAAAAAATAGGTGAATCTTTACTGGGATATCCGATTATCGGGACTGATGATGACCTATTAGCTTTAAAAAAAGATTTTGATGCTTTTCATATTTCGATGGGAAAGATAACTATCTCAGAAAAGCGATCTGATTTATTTAACTTTTTAAAAGCAAAAGAATTTAATTTGCCGGCAATTGTTTCTCCATCAGCCTACATTTCAAAACATGCTTTCGTCGGGGAAGGAACCATCGTCATGCATCATGCAGTAATTAATGCAGAAGCACATGTGGGAATGAATTGTATAATAAACACCAAAGCATTGATCGAGCATGATGCGGTCATTGGTGATCATTGCCATATAGCTACCGGGGCCATTATAAATGGAGGGGTTCAGGTTGGAAGTGAGTCGTTTATAGGAAGCGGAGCGGTATCAAAACAAAATTCGGTTGTCTCTTTTGGATCTTTTATAAAAGCTAATAGCATTATAAAATAGAATGAAATTTGCCTTTGCAACTGTTATATATCCACAAGCTTTAAATTTTTTGCCGGACTTTAGTAAGTCTTTGCGAAACCAAACGGATAAGAATTTCCATATCATCATCGTCAATGATGGGTGCGATGAAAAAGATATCATTATAGAAGGTTTAAATTATGATATCATTCCATGCGGAAAATCTATTGTTGAAAACAAGGAAATATTAATCAATGCAGCATTGGATCAGGAATTTGAATGGCTGATTTTTGGAGATTCTGATGATTTTTTTGATCCCAATAGAATTGAAATTGTAAAAAAGTATTCTAAAAAGTATGATTTGATCTCGAATGAAATTATCCCTGTAGAAGGGAATACCACGTATAATCCCCAATTTCAAAAAGTACTGGGTACATTTAGTGAAATAGCTACAGTTTTCATCAGGGATAAAAATCTTTTTGGTTTTTCAAATACCGCTTGCCGGGTTGATCTTCTTATAAATAAACACATTCCTTCTGAAATTATAGCAGTAGACTGGTATCTTTTTGCAAAAGCTATACAGTCCGGAGCAAAAGCATGTTTCACAGCCGAGACAAATACTTACTATCGACAATGGGAAGAAAATATTATCGGAATGAATAAGAAAACAATCAAGCAAGTTAAAACAGGAATAAAAGCAAAATATTTTCATTATAAAAACATGCTTAATTATGACCCCTGGTATGGAGGGGAGTTGCCATGGTTAAAAAATCTCTATTATCAATCGGACAGCAAAAACTTTTACTCTTATTATAAAATTTTGGAACAACAGCAGAGTGAATTCCTTTTCTGGTGGGAGAACATAAAAAATTACCAACTATGAATAAAACTGTTTTATTACAAAATGGCACTGAGTTAAGAAATTTTGGCAAGCCGTTTATTGTAGCTGAAATCGGCTCCAATCATAAC
>JGI20225J20221_1001654_pt1 | contig 11717 bp, 13 predicted proteins | sample BioMet4_FD_20221 | JGI IMG/M metagenome (IMG submission 20221) | reverse complement strand
GTTGCTTGAATCCTTCGGCACAGGGACCGCCGCGGTCATCTCCCCAATCGGGTCCTATGGTTACAAAGGCGAAAGGATCGTTATAGGTGATGGCAAGACCGGTCCGATATCCCGATGGCTCTTTGACACGTTAACTGGCATTCAAGAAGGCCAGCTTGATGATCCTTACGGATGGCGGGTAAGAATCGCTTAGGATCTTTTGAAACCGTTTGGCTTCTACCGAAAAACACCCCGTGGCTCGCGGGCTGGGGGCTGGAAGGAATTAACGGGGGTAGAGGGGCCCTGCTCGCCGAAAGGAAAACAGCATGGGCTTTGGCCTTCCATCCTTGAAGAAGAGAAGAGGCCTCTTTACTAGGGGGGCCACCTCGATATAGGCTGGGGTGGTACAAGCGGATTCCACGTTCTGGAAGTAGAGGGCAAAAAAAGAAGGGCGGTGGCCTCATACCCTAAAGCGGGATAGGCCAATCCACCATGCCTTTTGAACTTCGCACCCATGGCGCGATGAAGGAGGAACACTCTGACTGAAGGACTCGATCCTCCAAGAGCCATCATTAGGCTGGCAAGAAAAGAGATACCATGGGATAAGAGGTTCGCTGGTTCTCTTCCGCATAAAGACGGACCTCCGTCCTCCTTTCCCAAAGAAAGATACCCCCTGGCTCGCGGAGAGGCGTTGGGGATAAGAAAAGAAGAGGATCCGCTCGCCAGGGGGTAAATATCCTTGGGAGCATCTTCTCGTTTCGACAAAAATGAACTGTTCTTTCTTGATTCTTATGGATTTCTACTTGGACAATACGGCGGGAAGATAAGCGGAAGGGGTTTGCGGGGCTATTAGGGATTCCAGTGTACGGGGTCTTGTGTAGTTTGCCAGTTCATGGCAAAACTATAGAAACCTGATTTTTGTATAGACGCTGGTGAAAAGGGGTATGCTTAAATTGTGAATGAATCAGGTGCTTTTCTTGGGGCCGATAATGGTTTTGAACTTTATTATTTTATTTTGTCAGCTATTGAAAAATTAACTGGTTTGACCCTTGAAGACATTCTTGATAAAAGGGAAAACATCCGAGGATATCACCGGGATTGTTACTTAGAAAAAGGACTTCCAGGATACACTTCAGGCCCAACCCTCATCGAGATCGCTGGCTCGTATCAGTTCGCTGATCATTTTACGAAACCCATGATCGACTTTGACAAAAATTATACCTTTTTATACATTTTAAATACTAGTGAAAGAAATTTCCCCGATTTTCCAGCGAATGTCCATTTTCTTTTTCGCAATACGTTGGAAGAATGGGCCGAAAAATTTCCAGTAGGCAAGTATCTTTGGCTAAATGGCGACCCGTCCTTGATCAATGACGAAACTTTTGAAGAGTTAAATGGTTCGCTAAAAAGACAGCTTAAACGGGTTTTCGAGGATCAAAATCCCGCTTTGTTGTTGGGCGCCGGCGTAAGTCAGGAATATGGGGTCCCCTCTTGGAATGATTTACTTAAATGCATTGAAGAAACAATCATTGAGAAACAAGACCTCCCAAAATCCACAAAAGTTTTTGAAAAAGCGGGAAACACAAACATAATTATTGGCCAGTTCGTTCAGATGATGAATAACGATGAAGTTATTCATCTATTGGAAAGCATCCTCTATGCCAAACTTCGCAATCCTGTTAACACCGAGGAAAAAACTACACTTAATTCTGTTGCTCAGCTTATAAAACGCCAAATTAATAAAGGCAGAATTCCCACCGTGGTTTCCTATAATTATGACGATTTGCTGGAAGGCATACTTGAAACCAATAACATACCTCATTATCCCGTGACTGAGTACAGTCTGCCCCCGATGAATATGCGACTGTTAATTTATCACCCTAACGGTTTCCTTCCGGTTCTTGGCGAAACCTCCTATGTGAGAAGTGAATCTGTTGTTTTTGGAGAGGATCAGTATAACAAGCTTATGGCTAACCCCTATTCGTGGGGTCAAGCTCTCCAAGCAAAAACTCTTTCGGAAAGCACTTGTGTGTTTATCGGCAACAGCATGACGGATCCAGATTTGCGTCTCTTGTTAAAAAAAGAGCAAAGAACGAAACATTTTTTAGGATGCCATTACGCGCTTATGCTAAAAGATAGACTTGGAATAAAAGAACTTGCTTTCTTGCATCGTTTTCTTTCTTTGATGGGTGTTCAGTGCGTTTGGTTCGATTCAGCAAAAGAAGAACGTCTATTTATTGATAAATTGTGAAGCTGTGTTGAAGAAGGCAATGGCAATGTAAGTCTGTCAGAAGAAAGAGTGCATTTTCGTAGGGGCTGGTTTCGATGATAAAAACAAGCAAATTCCGAAAGCTCTCATTGATGAGATTGCTGTTTCATAAGCCCAAACGTTAGAATAAGGATGGCTTTCACACATAGTTGAAAAGGGCCTTTTTTCCGAGAAAGAGGGGATGAATACTGAAAGGCCTATAATTCAATAACGTTTTCACTCTTTTGCTAATTCGATAGTGCAAAGAGAAATAAACAAAATCGCGCTTTGGAGATATTCATTTATATTTTTTATTTCAACGTTTGTAAAGTCCTTCTCTTTGCCAGAATAATGGTCGTCCAACGCATTACTATAATGGTCGTACTCCGCTTCAAATAGAGAAATGTTTTTTGTAATTTCCTTGGATTTAATTTTTTGGTTATGAAGAAGTTGCAAGACTAGGTTAAAATGTTTTTTGTGAAGTAGAAGCGAAGACTTCTTTAATTTTTTTTCGTTAGAGTTTGAACTTATTATTTCCAATGTTTCAAAAAGATTGCGTTTCTCAAAATCCAAAAGATATTCAATACTAACGTTTCTTTTTCTTTCCTTGTCCTTCTCGGAAGATATCCTCGAATAAAGAAAACCTAAAATAAAAAGTGAAACGAGCGAGATGCTTAGACCGACGAGTTCAGGCAACGAGAAGCTGAGAAAGTTTTGATCTTGGTGATAGAGGCCAAAGACCCAGACAAAAATAGTTGAAGAGACGAAAAGGACGATTATTAAAACGGCTAAGATGTGTTCTTTTTTCATTTTCCGCTGTTTGCCATTTTGATGAATTTTGTAATTTTATCGAGTAGAATAGGCTCTTCTTCTGATTTGAATTCCAAAGTTTCCAAAACAGGTTGAATTCCATATTCTCTCGCTAGTCCTCCGAACGACTCTTCCAAAAATGAGTCAAAATAACCAAAGCCACCATCTAAATCCACGAGAAGTTTTTCTTTTTTGCTCCTAGCTTCTTCAAATTTGGGCTTTAAAATCTTTGAGCGAAACTCTTCGGCGGAAAAATCGCCATCAGCTGCCTTTCGGGGGCCGGGGGTTTTCGTAAAGTCTGTTGCAATAACTAATGTCTTCATTCTTTCTCCTAAATCTTTTTTTCTAGATAAAACATTGTACCTCTAAAAGAGGCCTTAAGTTGGATTGGTGTTTCTTTTTGCTGCGAAATAGAAATGAACGCCCTGTTTGTTAAGATGCTAATTTTTGAAAAATATCCATCAGTAACGGTTTGTTTTATTCTTGGGAGCCCTCTTCCTCGATAAACCTCTTTTGTTTCTGATCGTAAAAAATCACCATTTAATGCAGATTTCACATAGCTCACGTCTTGTTTCAGCGTTAGTTTTTCAATAACTTTTTTGGCAACAGTCTTTGCGATCCCTTGGCCATTGTCTAAAAACAAGATAGATAGTTTTGAAGAAGTTTTTTCGACAAAAACCATCCAATTTTTATATTCTCTTTGTTCTTCACTAGATTTGGTTTCTTTTTCTAATGAATATGCGTGTTCTTTTGTATTTGACATGATCTCACCAAGCACGGTGTAGAGTGTTTTTGTGTTGCCGATTAAGGGCTTGGCGAAATCACAAATCTCACCGATGGTATCGGCTTCGACCTGGCAACCAGTTCGGATTCTTCTATTTTTTTCCACATTAAAACTGATGAAGGATTCCAAAAAAAGCGGAGAACGCATAAAATCCAAGAACCCACTTTCTAAAACGATTTTTCGGCAAGAAGGATTTTGTGGAAGGCTGCCGCCAAATGAAAACATATGTGGCTCTTGATATTTTTTATTTTGCGCTATTGACAGGAGGTACATTAGGGCATCCACAGAAATTTTACTTACTTTGGACATATCGATATAGAAAGCTACTTTTCCTCGTCCTTGGTAATGGAATTTACATATTTCGTCAAACCATGATAGGCATTCTTCTGCGTTGCCGCTCAGACAAAAATTGCTTGGAACAAGGAAACGTTCAGAAACCGCTTTTTCAGAATGGACTGTAGTCGTTTTAGACCGGGGTTTCTCTTTATGGAGTCGTCTCCGCTTAACCTTATTTTTCGCTTTCTTGCGATCTCGTTTTGATTTCCAGCCCTTGTATCGGGGGTTATTTTTCCTCATTTTTTAATGTTACTCCATAATTATGATTTTCACATTTATTTATTGCCGTGAGTGGCCTACAGGCTTTCTTTTTATGAAGGCGATTTGCTGGAGTAACCCATCGCGGATAACCAAGCGGTAAATAATTGCAGTGGTTGTATCATGGGGGATCTAACTATTTTTACATTAGAAAGTTTTGCGTTTGATTTTTGATTTGTGCCTGAAGGAAAGAACAGTTTTGCTGTCTAGTTGGACAAAGAATCTCGTCTTTTGCCCCCCGCACGAAAGCACGAATGTTATTTCGTTTATCACGAGGACTTTTATTCAACTTTGGCTTTCGCGCAGATGTTGCCAATTCTCTTAATTGCAGCCATAGCGTCTTAGCAGTTTCTATATTATTATGTTGATTGGCATTTAAAATTCGCTTCTTTCTATTTGCTGCAGATTTGGAATGGCCTCTCGTTGATTTTCCCCTTGCTCTTGAGGCGCCGATGCGTTCAATAAAGCCCTTGCGACCTTTTTTAAGGAAATACAAAGTTTATCGATTTTTTGTTCCTATCAATTCTCGTTACTTCATGTTGATGTCCATTCGTAAAATGGTAATTACGTTACAGATTTCTAAGCAAAACTTATTTTTTGAATAAACGGAAAGGTTAGGCGGTCAAAAAGGCAGGAACGAATTACAAAATTATCATTTACGCTATCATCGGAACTTATTTCAGAATAGAATAAAACAAATATAAAAAAGAAGGCAACTATGGTGAACAATGTAAAGGAAATTCCTGTCGACATGAAATTAATAGCCGAAGCAGATGCCGCCTGGGCGAATCGCGAATCATTGGATTTTTGGGAGGCCGATTCCTATTTCCGGAGACTGGTTAACAGTCGTGGCGAAGAGATGGACAAAATCAGAGAACAAGCGATTGACGATCTTTGCAAAAAGTTTGGTGTAAAAAACTTCCAAGATTTGAGCCGTTATATTTCCCCTGGGACAAACATTGTAACGATTAAACTGGATTCTCACGAAGAAAAATTGATTGCGGATTTTGAATCCCTTTGCCTGGAAAAATCTACAAGTGCCAAAATTGTCCTTGTACCTTATCGATTGCTTTAATTGTTTTTTTGGAATTGATAGTTTGCTGCTCTTGCTAGAGAAAACGTCATGCCCCTTGCCAAAGCCTTTTTTGGAAATAATTCTTTCTTTAAAGGTGTATTTTTTGTTTTGTGGAGTGCTTTTATCATGATGGACTTGTTTTCTAGGATAGGGCTTTGCTTGACTAAGTATCGCTTCGCCGTTGGCTGTGTGAAGGCTTTGTGCAGTCGAGAAGATAACGGCAGGGGTTACTTTTTGGAAGATTTGAACATTTGAAGAATGGGGCATAAAAATACTAAGTAGAAATAATTACACTATGGAAATGGATGTTTTTCTCAACTTTTTTCTGCCGTGTGGCGGAAATTATTCAAATGTGGATAATTTTAATTACAAAGATTGCGCAATTTTTGTTCTATCGATTTTTGACAAATTGGACAAAGTGATCACTAGCTCAAAGATGCTAATGTTTTTTTGAGAAAATTTTTTGTTTTTTGAGTAAACGGAAAATCACCCTTGGAACATGGACGATTTTTTCTAAAAAGGATGTCAAGGGGGAAGGTAATTGAAACCAAAGAGTTGGATTTCACAACTTTTGCCAATGCCAGTAAACTATTGACCCCCGACTATGTTCTTTTTGATCTTCCAACGAACGATAGAATGAAATATCAGCAAGGCGCTTTTTGTGGTGTTTTACAACTTCTTGATGGTTGACGGAAGAATTCTTATATAGTCTAAGCGCAAATTGCGCGTTTTTAAATTGGTTATTCCTAGCTTGAATGGAGGCCGCCAAACAAAAAAATCAAATTATTGATGAAGTGAGAAATGCGTATCCTCAATATCAAATGCCATATCTTATGGATCCTTGCTCGAGCTTTTCGGAAAAATGAAAAATTGATTTTATTCAACCTGATTTTTTAAGATTGCTTGTTATCGTTGCCGTTCTTTGGGTTTAGTTTGATGACATAGAATTACGTTTTATGTTTTTTCTTTTAACGCCCCGTTTAATTGTCTTATAATTAAAAAGCCCTAGAAATAGTTGCCACGTTCTTCGTGGCGCCAAGCCCTCTGTATGGAGAGCGTAGACAAAGCATAGTTTCACTTAGCGGTGGCTTCTGTGCGCAACCTCGATCTCAACAACAATTTGTTGTTTCGCTCTCGTTTGTGCGCATAATCCACCGCTATGTAGGGCTTTTATGAAGAAATCATTTTCGCTTTTAACAAAAAAAGACGAGGAAAACAAAGATAGCCTCGTTAAACGAAACTTTACTAATGCGGGTAATTATACCAATCTTTTATTCGTTTGCGGGAAGGACAAGAATGATGCGAATTCTTGGCGGGCTTCCTTCCTTGATTTCTTGAAACAAACGAAGTCCAATCATAACGTTATTTTGTCTGAAGAAGCTTTTGATCGCGATTCATCGTCACTTGATTATTTGACCCAAGAGCATTTAATTGCTTCGTTTTCGGGGGCGATTTTAATTTTTGTTGAAAGCATGGGGTCGGCTTGTGAGCTTGGTTCTTTTTCCTTCTTGCGGTCTATTGCCCGAAAGACTTATATCGTTGATGACAAGAATCTTGTTGGTGTCAATTCCTATATTAAAAATGGTCCATTTGACAAAATCGAGCAAGCCGATAAGCGGTTTTCTCACATTTTTCTTTTTGATTCGACGAAGGAAACGGGGCCAGATAGTTTACCCGAAACGTTTAGATTAGTTCAAGAGGTTATCTCATGCCAATATACCTTCAAAAAGGACGCGATTGTAATTGAAAATGACATGCTCACGATCAACGATCCTTTTTGGCTGAATCTAGCTCTTTTTGAAATGTTGGGCTTATTAATCCGTGCCTCAAAAGAAGAAGTTGTTGACGATATACTTAGTTTGTACCGATGCACTTCTTTTGATGTTCATCTTAACGAAGAAATCAAAAGTTCGGAGGTGACTCCGGAATCAATCATCAATCTTCTTTTGTCTTTCGATGTGAAACGTGGCTTTTTCACGGTCGATCAGGATGGTTATTATGCCGTAACAGATAAGGTTCGGCTTCCTTTCAACCCAGGTTCTAAAAATATGAGTGTTTTATTCAATAATGATTTCGTTTCGAAGAATAGTTATCGAAGGATTTTCTGTCGTCGAAAGATTTTCCTTAGGAACGTGGGTTATGAGCATTGATATTTTGAATGAACTTTCGGCAGCTACTGGGTTTGACATTGGATATCTTCGTGCTCATTCCGATCATACTTATGCCTTTTATGGGAAAGCTTCTATTTCGAAAAAAACAGGCGGGAAACGGACGCTCTATATTCCGTCTTCGGAACTAAAGGTGATTCAATATTATCTTTTGGATCATTATCTTTCCAAAATGGAGATTTCGCCTTATGCGATGGCTTATGTCAAAGGCAAGTCTGTTTTTCAGAATGCGCTTCTCCATCAAAACAATACTTGTTTTTTGCATCTGGACATTCAAGATTTCTTCAATTGTATCAAAGAGCAACAATTGACTGATCAAATGAAGGCTTCGCCGATTTTTTCTGGATGGGAAGATCCCGAATTGCATCAAACCATCCTTTTCTTAATGAGGAAAGGGCATTTTCCACAAGGGGCCGTAACCTCTCCGATGGTTTCGAACATCATTTTTAAACCTCTCGATGAGGAAATCGCGGCGATAGTTCAAACCATTCCTAATGGCGTGTATACGCGATACTCCGATGACATCACGATCTCAAGTAGCGTTCCAATTGATCCATCGGTCAAAAAACAGATTAGTCGTCTTTTAACTTCTAATGGCTTCCCAATCAACGAGAAGAAGACCTTTTTCACAACGGCCAAGCAAACCCCGAAGGTTACAGGGATCACTATTGTCAATGGCCATCCAAGTTTAAGCGAGAAGTATCGTTCCATTCTTCGATGCAATATTTATCGTTATCTTCGTGGGAAACCCTCGCTCCCCTATGATGTTCTTAAAGGTCGCCTATCTTATCTCACGATGGTGGATCCAGCGTATTTTGATTATCTAAAAGAAAAATATAGGAATTGTGGTTCAAGGCCTTTATACGATCGTCTCTTTCCTTCTGTTTTGCGCTGATTTTCGTTTTTTACTGTTGCTTCAAAGGAGATAATTCATGAAGAAAATCGTTGTCTCAGGCGTTAATAATTCCGGTAAGAGTACTTCTATCAAACTGTTTTTTAAAAAGTTGTTAGATAGCTTTGATGAGGAAACGAAAGTCAAATTTTTCCGCTATGGGCAAAAACAGTTTTGGAATGCGTCGGTTCATGAAATTTTAGCTGAGTGGCCCAATGTTAAAGATTTTGTTGCGGTATTTCGTATTGACCAAAAAACAGTAATGGGAATTACTTCTTTCGGTGATAGTGTCTCCTTGCTTGAAGATAGTCTAAATATTTTTGAAAGCTTCGAGTGCACTTATGCAGTTCTAGCCTGCCGTAGTGAAGTGAGTTCTACTTACAAATACATTCAAGAGCAGCTCAACAATGTTGAGCCACTCATTCTCAAAACTCCGACGAGTGACTCCCAAAAATTAGCACAAAACAAAGATGATGGGCGCGTTGCAGAAGAGATTCACAAAAAGATTTTTAGGATTTGAGGGGGACCTTTTCTTGACCCGGTGTTTATCGGATTGTTTCCCTTCCGCACGAATTGTGGAAATCAGAAAAACAAGAAATTCTCAAAGATAATCGAGTTAATCCCAATTTGAGACGTGTTAGGAAACCACTAAAAATTAATTTTTATCAATGAAGGAGCGAAATTCCAAGGAATCGATGCGCTATAATAGTAAAGGTTTATGAATATTACTTTTTTAATCGGTAATGGCTTTGATCTTGGACTACCACTTAAAACGACGTATGCGGATTTTTATCAGGTATACAACAAGCTTAACCACGATGATTTGATTTCTGTGGCGCTGCGTAAACAAAGCTATGACTATTGGTCAGATTTAGAGGTGGGCTTAGGCAAAATCACCAGCGAAATAAAAACGGACAAGGATCTTAATGCCTATCTCGATTCAAAAAACATTATCGAAACGGAACTTGCTAAATATCTCCAAGATACCGAAAGTCATTTCCGAATAGTAAACAATCAAGATTTCTCAAAAGAATTTCAAGGGAAAATCCAAGCCCTACCTTCGGAACTCGATGCAACGAATCGTCTTTTTCTTCGTGATGAGGTCTTTGCCCAATCGAGTTCTTCTATCGTCTACCAATTCATCACGTTCAATTACACCAATTGTTTAGATGCAATGCTTGATTGTTTAACTCATGATACTTCGGAGCGTCGGGTTCATCACCGGTTTCGGGGCTCAGAAGTATTGGATTCCTTTTCGTCGACTCCCTTTCACATCCATGGCACAATCGATTCTGATTTTTTAATGGGGGTTGGTGACGTGTCACAAATCGATAATGAGACTTATCGAAAAAATCCATCTTTAAATCGATATTTGATTAAGAAAAACATCAATGAAGAGATGGGCAATCGGCGAATTGCTGATGCTAAAAACATTATCACTGACAGCCAAGTAGTTGTTCTTTACGGCCTTTCTTTAGGCATTACCGATATTTATTGGTGGTGTTATTTGAGGGACTGGCTTAAGGAGAAGTCGGTTCGGCGTCTCGTTATTTTCAATTACGATAAACGTGGGGTTACACCATCTGCTAGCGAATCTCTTCGAAGAAAACGTGCCGTCATTGAGCATTTTTTAACGCTCGTTGGCGAAGCGAATGTCTCTTCAAATCCTTTGGGAGATCGAATTGTTGTTGTCAACAGCAAAGGCTACTTCCTTTTTAAAGCCATCGCAATTGACTGATTTCTTATTTCAAAAAATGCTGGAATGCCTTATGTAGAAGCGCATAATTTTTCTAAGAGGAGAACCTGAGGGAAAAAACATGGAAACAATGGATAAAGACCGCATGATAGTTATGGGCTATTTGTATACCCTTTTGGCTCCGATTCAAGACCAAGAAAAACAGAAAAAAATTCTTTCAGTACTTGAAACAAACGAAGGCAAGATGCGTGATAATATTGTCAAAGACTTTTTTCAAAAAGCGAAGCGAAAAAAGCTTGATTATTATGGTAAAGTCGCTTCATTCGTAGATGATATTTTGGAAACGAATTTGACGCAAAAAACTCGGCCTATCGTCATCGAGACTTTGAAAGAATTACAGGCTATTGTAATAGAGCAGCCTAAGGATTTGTGGAGTCAAATTATTGAGTGGTTTAATAATGCAACCGGAAAACACTAAAGTTAATCGGTCGTGGATCTTTTTTCTTGTTTCGTCTGTTTTTACTGGCGCTTTATCGTTAATCTATTTTGTTCTTTTGGGAATGTTTTATGTGGCAAAAGAACATATGGTTTTAACTAATATTGTTGTTTGGACGGCAACAGGTCTTTTAGCCTATGTCTCTTTTTATTTATTAGACCTTCTGGTGTACGGAATATTCAAAAAAGCCAAATGGCTGGGACCCTTCGCCAATGGGTGGGCGATTTCGGCCGCTTATTTGTCGGTTTTAATAGTGTGTTTAGCCCAATCAAAGAATTTCGATGATTACGCCTTTGTTAGCACTTATGTCTTTTTAAGCGGCGTTCCAGCGTTGACTCAAATGGTTTTGGGCTGGTCTAGTAAGAAAAAGCTTAAAAGAAAATCCAGCAAAGCAGATAAAAAGGATATTTCCTGAAGAAAGCAGATATTTAGAACGTCAAAATTTCATGGTAAAGAAACTGATTTTTCTGGAGCGAAAACAATCTTTAAATACACTTCAGTAAAAAGTGCCATCGCTATCGTCAAAAGCGGAGCCGTCCTTTTGCGTTCCCCCTTGGAATTCAACGACCCTTTTGACTCCGCTTTCGCCCTGAGTGAGAAAGGCCGCCGCCAGGCCTTTGACTTTGTCGAAAGTGGTAGCGTGTTAGAGAGCTTATTCAACGCCTTCGACCATGATCAGTTGGATTTTTCCATGACCTCAGCCCAAAAGCAGGCCTTCATCCATGAGAGAAAACTCCTCCTTTCTCGCTTGCGAAAGGATCCGCACTATGTTTCTGTGCCTTTTTTCGATGCCTATGTGCGATCCACTCTCAAAAGACATGGGGAAACCAAGGATGTTATCGAAGAGAATTATCAGCATTATTGTCAATTGATCGAACGAAGCATCCAGCAAACACAATCGGAAATCTTGATTTCGTGTTTTAGTCAGAGGAACGATTCGATTTTGATGTGGTCTCATTATGCCGATGCTCATCA
>JGI20225J20221_1002842_pt1 | contig 11727 bp, 6 predicted proteins | sample BioMet4_FD_20221 | JGI IMG/M metagenome (IMG submission 20221) | reverse complement strand
CGCAAGTTTGTTTCCAAAGAAATCAATGCCTCCGAACCAGCCGTTCTGCTGACCGTACATGATTCCGTAGCCAATGATCCAATACGCCGGTGTTCCGCAAGCGAAGTCCATCATATTCTTCATGACGATGTTGCCTGCGTTCTTGACGCGTGTCATACCAGTTTCGACCATTGCGAAACCAGCCTGCATGAAGTAGACAAGTGCGGAGCCGATGAGCAACCACATGGTGTCCAATTCAAGGTTCGGGAAATTTTCCATAAAGCACCTCCAGTGTAAGAAACCCCTTCAAGCAAAAAAAAGACGTGCATCGTTTGAAAGAGAAATTCAAACTGAATTTGAATCTTCCAAACAATGCACGTCTTTGTGCAAATAAACAATATTTCTGTAACAATGGATTGAGCTGTTCCCGGCACAACGCCTCCGCATCTCAATCCCTTCTTAACTTTTACCTTTTACCTTGTTTTCACACTCTGAAAAGAAGGTCGCCATATGACGGGAACGGTTTGTAGCTCTCGCCCGTAAGCGCTTCAATCTGATCTGCAACAGCGCGTGTCTCTGCCATTGCCGGGATAATCTTATCGGCATAGTAGTGAGCGCAGTCAGAGATATCGTGAATCTCCTTCGTAGCCCAGTGCAGCTTTTCAAGATTCGCCACGTCAGCAGCAAGTTCGTCCGCAAGTCCGCTGAGCTTAAAGACAATGTCCTTCTCGCTCGTGCAGTTTGCAGCCGGAACAAACTTCTGAACATCAAGCGCAGTGTCTGCAACTTCTTTAATGTATTTGTAGACAGCCGGTGTGATGTCCTTCTTCACCATGTCGATCATCGTGTTCACTTCAATGTTGAGCATCTTGCAGTATGTTTCAAGTTTAATCTCGTGATGGCTCTTCATCTCTGTTTCATTATGCACGCCGTATTTCTCGAACAACTTGATGTTCTCAGGGCGCAGGTAATATTCCATTGCATCAGGCGTCGTCTTAAGGTTCAAGAGTCCGCGTTTCGCAGCTTCCTTCACCCAGCTTTCATCGTAGCCGTTGCCGTTGAATATGATGCGGCGGTGGTCAGCGAATGTCTTTTTGACGAGAGCCTCGAGGTCCTTGTCGAAGTCTTTGCTTCCTTCAAGCTGATCTGCAAAACCACACAGCGCGTCTGCAACAATGGTGTTGAGTATCGTGTTCGGTCCGGAAATAGACTGAGCTGAACCGAGTGAACGGAACTCGAATTTGTTTCCAGTGAAAGCGAACGGTGACGTTCTGTTGCGGTCAGTTGAATCCTTCGGAATTGGAGGAAGCACAGTGACACCAATTGTCATCTTCTGCTTAGCTTTCTGATCGTACGGAGTGCCGTTCACGATTGACTCAAGCACTGCTTCAAGTTCGTCGCCGATGAACATGGAAATGATTGCTGGCGGCGCTTCGTTCGCACCAAGGCGGTGGTCGTTGCCGGCGCTTGCAACCGTAATGCGGAGCAAGTCCTGGTGCTCGTCAACAGCTTTGATGACTGCAGCAAGGATGAGCAGGAACTGTGCGTTTTCACGCGGAGTGTCTCCCGGCTCAAGAAGGTTCTGGCCGTCGTTTGTGCTCATAGACCAGTTGTTGTGCTTGCCACTGCCGTTCACTCCGGCAAATGGTTTTTCTGCAAGCAGGCAGACAAGACCGTGGCGAATGGCAACCTTCTTCATGATTTCCATCGTCAGCTGATTCTGGTCGGCGCTCAAGTTTGTCGTCGTAAATATTGGAGCCATCTCGTGCTGTGCTGGAGCGACTTCATTATGCTTTGTCTTAGAAAGAATGCCATGTGACCAAAGCTCTTTATCAAGATCCTGCATGTATTCCACAATGCGCGGTTTGATTGCACCAAAATAGTGGTCGTCCATCTCCTGGCCTTTTGGTGGCATTGCTCCAAAGAGTGTGCGTCCGCAATACATAAGGTCCTTGCGCTGATCGTACATTGCTTTGTCTACAAGGAAGTACTCCTGCTCAGGGCCGACCGTTGTGGTGACGCGGGTTGCCGTGGTGTTTCCAAAGAGGCGGAGAATACGAACAGCCTGCTTGTTGAGCGCTTCCATTGAACGGAGAAGCGGTGTCTTTTTATCGAGCGCTTCGCCGGTATATGAACAGAATGCCGTTGGAATGCAGAGCGAGCCGTCCTTGATGAATGCATATGATGTCGGGTCCCATGCAGTGTAGCCGCGAGCCTCGAATGTTGCGCGCAGTCCTCCAGACGGGAATGAAGAAGCATCAGGTTCGCCCTTCACCAGTTCCTTTCCGCTGAACTCCATGATGACTCCGCCATCTCCAGTCGGGGTGATGAAGCTGTCGTGCTTTTCTGCGGTGATGCCGGTAAGCGGCTGGAACCAGTGGGTGAAGTGTGTCGCACCCTTTTCAATCGCCCAGTCCTTCATAGCATTTGCAACAACATTTGCCACGCCAAGTTCAAGCGGTGTTCCGTCAGACAGTGTCTTTTTAAGTGACTTGTACGTTTCCTTCGGCAAGCGTTCTTTCATGACGCTTTCGTTGAAAACCATTGAGCCAAACAGCTCAGGAATTCCTGCCATATTGTACCCCCTGTAAAATATTTGGAAAACAAAAAAAGGCGATGTGACCAACCTGGAACCTGTACTGGTTCAAGAGTGTTCACATCGCCTTTGATGTTTACGAAGAATGTTATACTTCACTCAAAAAAAAATGTCAAGCGTTTTTCACATCTTTGTAAACAAAGTTAAATTTGAAAAGTCATACTCGTTGCCATCGTGTGGAATTTCCGGGGAAGACAATTTCATTTCTTTGTCCGCAGAAACTTTGTAGTTGATTGTCCAATACTCATCGGGAGTTTCCGTGACTTTTGAAAAAAGAACTTTTGATTCTTTAACAAGAACATGAAACTGAATTTCCGTAGATGTTGAAGTATACGCACCTTTCCAGAGTGTTTTTGAATTTCCTTTCTGCTGAACAATCTGCATCGTGCCGTCATCAAGGCATTCAAGAATTGTGGAACAGTCGCCATTCTGAAATTTCCACTGACCGACGCAAGCCTTTGAACTAATTGATTTCATCTGCTTATCAAGGGCATCGCTTGCTTTCTTGAACGCACCCTTCATATCATTGAGCGCCTGCTTACCCGACTCTTTAATTTTTTCGGCGTCATCTTTGTTGATAAGCGTATCTTTGCCCTTGTCATCTGATTCCTGCGCAAACGGACAAACTGCAATAAAACAAAATAAGACGGCGGCAATAAAAAAACATTTCTTCATAGTGCACTCCTAGTATGTAAAAATTAATTCATTTTCAAATTAGTGAAGAAAAATCATTCCAAGTATTCCAAGCGGAATAAGATAGCAGGCAAACCATTCAAGTCTTCCCTTGCGAATTATTTTCATAAGCCAGGTGAGCGCAATATATCCGCTCGCAAAAGCAGCAGCGCAGCCCGCAATGACCGGCTCAGCACCGATTGTTGAAGACACTTTGCCAATATCTTTTACTTCAAGAATAAACGCTCCCAGTATAGCCGGTATTGATACAATAAAAGAAAATTCTCCGGCAACAGAGCGATTCACTCCACAGAAAAGAGAACCGGCAATTGTTGAACCGCTCCGGGAAATTCCTGGAAGTGTTCCAACTCCTTGTGCAAAGCCAATGATAAGCGACTGCCACCACGTCGGCGCTTTTTCAAAATGAATGCCCGCGTTGCCGGCAGTCATGTTATCGCTTTCTGCCGCATTATTTTTATTTGCAGATTTTTTTTCGCACACCGCAGAAGCAATGAGCAGCAGTCCGGTAATAATAAATCCCATGCAAACAAAACGCATAGAAAGGTCACCTATAACTTTTTCTGTAAAAAGCCCCATGCAGCCGGTGACAATGGTTGCAAGAATAATTGCAATGATATATGCATCAGCATTTTTTTCCCGCAGCGCAGCTTCTTCCTGTGTGAGCACCGTTTGCGTTACCCCGTCACGATTTTTAATTACTTTTTTGGAGGCAGGTCTTCGCCCGCAATTAAGCGGTGACCAAAGGCACAGAACAATGCGGCCTATCTTTCTTCCTAAAGAAAAGGAACTACATAACAGAGCGTGGAAAGATGACGAAACACATCGAATAAAAGCGGTACCTCTTCAAGATTTAAAAAGTTTTGCGCAACGGCAGATGGCTTGTCTGGAGAAGAAAATCGGGAAGCGAACTCAGCGAACTCCCTGACAGCCAAGATCCAAAGCACTATTCCCTGAAATATATGTCATAAAAAAATTCCTTACTTGCAACCAGCAGAACCGCCCTGCTACAAAAGGATATTTTACTCATTCCATATGTAAAATAATTTTTGGAACACTTCTTCGCAGAATCAGAAGCAGAAACTACAGCTTAAATTGACTCAATATCTCTTGGCACGCAGTTTATTGACGCTTTCCTTGATTCATTTCAGAAGTGCGAATCGGCCATAATTATTTTTGATAGTGCAAGAAGAATCTTGGTCATTGTGCCAGACGGCCATTTCAGCCACTTGAATTTGTATTCCTTTGGCCGTTGTTTCAGCACAAGAACGTTTCAGTTTCTGCTAATACAAAACGCTGTCTTAACCGGCCAGGAAAGGCATCATACTGCAGTCCCCCTGACGAACTTCTGAAGTAGAATCCGTAAATATCCTTTGATAGCCTAGAAGGGCAACCTAGTTCCACTTTGCACGGTCAGGGCCTGTTCACGCATTGCATTCATGACAACGTCTTCCTGCTGTTTAACCGTGCGTGCCAATTCAAAAATAACACTGAACTGCTTCTGCAACTCCTTCGTGCTTTCTGAAACGCCGGTGATTGATTCCTCAAGATTCTGAAGACTGCCGGTAATTGTCTTGCCCTGTGTGTTGCTTTGTTCTGCAAGTTTACGAATTTCATCTGCAACAACAGCAAAACCCTTGCCCGCTTCGCCTGCATGAGCAGCTTCTATTGCCGCGTTCATTGCCAGAAGATTTGTCTGATCTGCAATATTCTGAATAACTGCCGACGCTTCAAGAAGTCCGCTTGATTCAGTAATTATTTTTTCCGCCATTGTAACACTGTTTTCAACGCGCTTCTGTCCTACATCAGATGCTTCGCCAAGTTGGTTTACAGCAACGCCGTTCTTTTCAAGAACCTGGGTGACACTCTTTATGTTTGCAACCATTTCCTGTACCGCAGAAGAACTTTGTTCGACACCGGCTGACTGTGTTTCAATATTTGAATTAAGTTTCTCAATATTACCCATTATTTCATGAAGTGTTGCCGTTGCTTCTTCAACGCCACTTGACTGATTGACCATCTGTTCCTTGACACCATTTATGTTGCCGACAATCTGCTGTACGCTTGCCGCAGTCTCAGTCATGTTTGTGCTCAGTTCATTTGCAACCTTCGTACTTGTTTCTGTCGTTTCGCCAAGCCCAACAAGAAGATGCTTTGTTGTATCATAGAATCCGTTGAGGTTGTTTACCAGAATGCCAAACTCATCGCGGCTTTCCACCGACAGTTTTGACGCAGTATATCTTCCTTCGGAAAGTTCCATGCTGAAGCCATCGATTTTTTTTACACGCTCGGTAATACCTTTGGTAAGCTGATAAAAATCAAGGATACCCATCACAATGCCAACTACAATCTGAGGAAGCATTTTTGTAAGAAACATTGTTTCAACGGAAATTTCCCTGTTTGCCGACACAAAGAGCGGACTGAATCCTACACAGACAACGCCAAGTATAGTAAAGAACGCAACAAGGACGTTGCGCGCCACAAGTGAAAGTTTAATATACTTTTTTTTGAGCGGAAGTTTTTCCTGCCATCGCTCATACTGCTGCAAAAAATGAATGTACACAAACAAACTCAAAAGATATGTTGCACCAACGGTAAGCAAAATCATTGAAAGAAATTCAAATGTTATTCCATTCCGGTTACACGCCGAGCGAATCACAAATGGATAGCAAACTGCAAGTATCGGCGGCACTATAATAGTAAGATTTGGAAAGAACTGTGCAATTGCATTGCAGGAATCACAAGATTTTTCCGTACCGTCATAGGAGCGTATTTTTTTGAACGTGTACTGCATTGAAGCTATCGGCCACACAATCAGGAACAATCCCATAAGCAGAGTCGATGGAGAAATCATTATCTGCCCTACTTCTGCCCACGTATACATTCCAGTAAGACCTGAAATGCTTCCAATGTAAAAAATTGGAATCCAATAAACAGTCATCAATAGAAAATTAATTTTCCAACCTTGCGGCGGAATAATCGTTTTCCCGTTATTCATAATAAATCTCCTGAGCCATACAGTTTGTTTGACACAAACGAGTATTAAAAAGTTCCAAGATGCAATTATTTTTTTGCTATTGGTAAGTTTATCATAAAAAATAATCATTTTCTACCGCTGTTTTCTCAGCAAAACATGCATATATATTCAGCTAGCGCATTCATTTTTTTGCTGTTTTTAAAAACAGGTGAAATTCCGCGAGGAAACGCACCGCAAAAAAGCACCTATTTTTCTCTTTTTGCTGAATTCCTCGGAATTTAGCGATTTTTTTATAAATTCACTTGCATAAAAATACATTTTTGGTGTAGTATCGTTTTTGCAAACAATGACGTTTTGCTGGACGCACTCAGTATGCCCTTGGGGAAATGATGCAGTGCTTCCGGCAAAGCGTCATTTTTTTTGCCCTGAACAACTTTTCGACAGCCACGGCCGCAAGTTGTCGGGTATCAAAGAACAGGGGGTTACTCATGATAAAAGAAAGCCTGCGGGAAGGGAACATCCGAATTCCAAGCGGATGCGCTATCAGCGGTATCTTTAACAAAAACGGAGAACGCGTAGACGGATCACAGATTATCAAATCAATCCGCGTGATGCATGACCGTTCAAACGGACTGGGTGGCGGATTTGCCGGATATGGCATCTATCCGGAATACAAACAGTATTACGCGCTGCACATTTTCTACGACGGACTCGACGCAAAGCATGACTGCGAAAAATTTCTTGAGGAACATTTCGACATCATCGACCTTGCAAAAATTCCTACACGCAAAGTTGCTTCCATTACCGACGAGCCGCTCATCTGGCGCTACTTCGTCACTCCGCTTCCTTCAAAACTAAGCTCCAGCCATCTTGATGAAAAGGAATACACCGGTCAGTGCGTAAACCACATCAACACCGACATCACGGGCGCATTTGTTGTCTCAAGCGGAAAGAACATGGGTGTCTTTAAAGCAGTGGGCTATCCGGAAGACGTTGGCGAATTTTATAAACTTGATGAATATGCGGCATACTCTTGGACCGCGCACGGCCGCTACCCGACGAACACTCCGGGCTGGTGGGGTGGCGCTCATCCGTTTGCATTCCTTGACTTTACCGTCGTACACAACGGAGAAATTTCTTCATACGATGCAAACAGACGCTTCATTGAAATGTTCGGCTACAAATGCACACTGCTCACCGACACTGAAGTCATCACATACATCATTGACTACCTGGTGCGCAAACAGGGGCTCACCCTTGAAGAAACGGCGCATGTGATTGCCGCCCCATTCTGGACTTCAATCAGTGCAATGGATGACGAACGCAAAGCTCAGTTTGAATATCTCCGCAAACAGTACGCAGAATTATTAATCACCGGTCCGTTCAGCATTCTGCTCGGATTCGACGGCGGGCTCATGGCGTTGAACGACCGTCTCAAGTTACGCAGCATGGTTGCCGCTGAAAAGGGCGACACCACGTACTTCGCAAGCGAGGAAAGTGCAATCAGGGTGATTCAGCCTGACCTCGATCGCGTTTGGTCTCCTGCAGGCGGCGAGCCTGTTATAGTTCGTTTGACAAATCCAAACGAACTATAACTGCTGGATTTACTTCGTAAATCCAGCGGATTGTAGTAGTACGCCGATGAGTCTATTCATCAGCAATGAGTTTCGCGGTAAGTATCCGCAGGGAGAATTTTTATATGCTGCCACAAGATTATGTAGCACCAGAATTTGAAGTTATACGAAACCAGGATCGCTGCATTGCGTGCCGTGTGTGCGAACGTCAGTGCTCGAATGAAGTGCATCACTACGATGCAGATAAAGGAATCATGTTGAGCGACGAGAGCAAGTGTGTATGCTGCCACCGCTGCGTCTCACTGTGCCCGGTACATGCGCTCAAGATTGTAAAGAGTGACCATACCTTCCGCCCGAATGCAAACTGGAGCGGACAGACAATCACTGAAATTTATAAGCAGGCTTCAACAGGGGCCGCCCTTCTTTCGAGCATGGGCAATCCGGTTGATTTGCCGGTGTACTGGGACCACATTCTGATCAATGCATCGCAGGTGACAAACCCTTCCATCGACCCGCTCCGTGAACCTATGGAAACAAAAGTGTCTCTTGGAAAGCGGCCGGAAAAAATCACGCGCAACGCAGACGGAACACTTGTTACGAAAATGCCACCGCACATCGACTTGACGACGCCGATTATGTTCAGCGCAATGAGCTACGGTTCAATCAGCTACAACGCTCACGAAAGTCTTGCACGCGCTGCGACTAAACTGGGCATTTGCTACAACACAGGAGAAGGTGGTCTGCACAAAGACTTCTATAAATACGGGCCGAACACCATCGTACAGGTTGCTTCAGGACGTTTTGGCGTGCACAAGGATTTCTTGATGGCAGGTTGCGCTATCGAAATTAAAATGGGTCAGGGAGCAAAGCCTGGCATTGGCGGTCACTTGCCCGGCGCAAAAATCACCGGCTCAGTCAGTGCAACGCGCATGATTCCTGAGGGAACGGACGCCATTTCTCCGGCTCCGCACCACGACATCTATTCTATAGAAGATTTGCGTCAACTAGTGTACTCGCTTAAAGAGGCGACCGGTTATACAAAACCAGTCATTGTAAAAATTGCGGCTGTTCATAACGTGGCGGCTATTGCAAGCGGCATTGCACGAAGCGGTGCTGACATCATTGCAATCGACGGTTTTAGAGGCGGCACTGGTGCGGCACCTACACGCATTCGTGACAACGTTGGTATTCCGATAGAGCTTGCGCTTGCGTCAGTTGACCAGCGGCTCCGCGATGAAGGAATGGACGGAAAAGAACCGCCCCCCGACTTTTTGCCCCCGGGGGGGGGGTAATTCCCGGGGGGGGGGCCCGGGGCCCCAAGGGGGGGGTAAAAACTAAACGGCCCCCCAGGTTTTTCCAGGCTAACTCAAAAGGTTTTCCCCCGGCCAACAAAGGAACCCCCCAAAGCCGCATGCCCCTTTTCGCCCAAAACCCCCGGCAAAACCCCAATCCCCCCTTAAACCCGGGGGGGGGGGGGGCGACCCGCAACCCCCCCCGGGGGGTGGGGGTTAAAGGCGGGGGGTTTAAACCTACCCTAACCCCTTTTAGGGGGGAAAAATTTTCCAAAAAGGTAAACAACCCAAGATGGGGGGTTTCCTTTGGGGAAAACCCCCCGCCTAATTAAGTGAAAGCAGTAACACTTAAAAATTAACGGTAGCTACGGTAAACCGGAACATCGAAGGCCGCCACTGGTACACGTTCGGTTTCTTAGGACGGCGACAACTATCGTAACCCTGAGCGACATGCCCGAAAGACCGGCGGAACGGTAACAACTATCGGAAAACGCGAAAGAGGGACGTCCATACCGTAAACCTTTCTTACCGTTCTTACGCCAAAGTACAGTCGCCTTTACAGCACCCGGAGTCGCATGTCAGCGGGACGGGGGGTCTGTAAGCCCATTCACACCACAACGTCAAGAGCAGCTACTGTTAAAGGAAAAAGTTTGAAAACGGCGGACGGAAAGTTGTTCGACGCACAAAGCCCTGCGGGTGAGGTGACGGCGTCCTACTCGTGCCCAGCTTAAAAGTTAAAAAGAAAGGCCAGTGACAAAGACGTTACGGCGGCTCACTACTAAAAAACGGCAACAAAAAGTTTTCTCAAGAACAGCGAAAACGTCGAAGTAGGCGGAGAACAGGGAAAACGCATCAAAGCCCCACTTGACGAAGTGCGACACCGGTTCCAGGCTTGCACTACACCACGGAAAAGGTAAAGTGCGACCTTACTGCCGCGAAGGAAAAAAAAGTTCGTGACGGCCGTTTGTCGCGCCACGGTAGAGTTGTTACCACTAACGGCGGTGGTGTTGCCAGACGTTAAGGAAGTCGTGTGAAGTACGGTTAGTCAGGACGCGGCTAATAGTTCTGCGCACAAAAAAAAACCGTTCACGAAAAAGTTTCAAGGAAGCCGGTCTCAGCTCGCTCTCCTTTCACTTTATAAAACCGTCGCACAGCTCTGGCGGGTAGCCACCCCACTTGCCTGCCTCGGCCAACGCAAGTACTCGAAGAGTATTAGTTTGTTGTCCACGGCAGTAGTTCGCAGTGAACAAAAAAAACGTCGTAAGCTAACGGCAGCGTAAAAAAAGTCACTCGTTAACCTACAACAACAGAAACATTTTCAAAAACGGGCGCCATGTAGTACACTGCGGAGTAGTCAAAAAGGAAGTTCGTCCATGCTTTACTCGCCTGCTCTTATACCGGACTATGAAAAGTCTCCTTTTGTAGTACTACTAACAAGGAAGAAATAGTTCGCACGCCTAAGGAAGACGCGGTCGGTTGTCGCCGACAACTTAAAGGCTTACTAATGTATGAAGCGAAAGTAAAACGGCGGAGGACAAAACCGACTTCTTGAAAGACAACGAAAGTCGTGCAAGAAGCATGTGTTAACGAAACAAGCCTGTGTCGGAAAGTGTGTGCGGCCGCACGGCGGGAGCAAGAAAACGCGTGTCAAGCGTAAAGACTTAGTGGACAGGCAGAAGTTCGTCCGTTATTACGTCGGCATGCCCGGTCGAGTTTTACGTACACATCGTCGGTTGCGTAAAAAGAAACAGGTCACGTCTACTACGGCAAGAGTTACACGTCACGCGGCCACTACGTGCGGAAATGTGTCTCGCCGAGAAGCGTCACTGCCGTTCGAATGGCGCTTCGAGTGCAGCAACAGCGGAAGTTGAACTTACGCGCCTATTTAGAAAAAAGGAAACTCGCGAAAGTGGGTACAGGAATTCTGGCGACAACCGCTTACGCGTCAATATAAGGTGTATTCACCGTCGGATCCGTGGTGCCGAAAGCAAATGCATATGAGCAAAGTTTTTAAGATGGAGGGTTTTAGTTAGGGCATTGTTTTAATGGACGCGAGGGTGTTACGCACGGTCGGCCGTGAAGTGCCTCGAGCGGCCATTGCCGCCCCCGACTTGCCCAGGCGGTTCAAGCGTGGCAGACAGGGCGGACGAGGCGCGTCCATTAAGTGAAAGCGAAGCATCGTCGTTCACGACGCTTTGCGCGCCGTAGACAATGAATGAGCGGCCGCACAAATTAAGGATTTTACCTTTCGAGAAACAGCAAGTTTCGGCTGCGGCGCGCTCGTACTCCGCCAACGGAAACTCGCGAAGCTACGACAACTAAGGGTACGGCGGGTAGTAAAGGTACTAAAGCGCTCAGGTACGGTAGTGCTCCAAAAAGTTCTGCCGAGAAGCGGCTGTAAAGCCTAACTCTGCGAAGTGGTTTTAGTCCCGCCGACACAACGTTACGGGGGTCAACGTAAATGGGCGAGACTGTGCACGCCGTGTTTACCGTCCGGCTCACGCTCGTCCCGTCGTCACCGCTTACATCGTACCGCAGACGTGGTTCACGTTAACGGAAGTGGTGTAGTCTTGACGAAGACTAACTTGGCCGCGTATGCTGCCTCTGTAACGGCGCATA
>JGI20225J20221_1002840_pt1 | contig 11739 bp, 9 predicted proteins | sample BioMet4_FD_20221 | JGI IMG/M metagenome (IMG submission 20221) | reverse complement strand
GGCAAAACGGGGACGGGAAAAACGCACATGGCGACAGCTCTTGGAGTAGAAGCCTGCCGCCAAGGGATCTCGACACGCTTTGTCACGGGGTGCGGCTTGGCCAACGAACTGATCGAGGCCAGAGAAAGCAAAGCCCTCAGCCGGCTTATGCAGCGGTATGCCCGACTTGGCCTCCTCATCGTAGACGAACTCGGCTATGTGCCACTTTCCCGTGAAGGCGCAGAGCTGCTTTTCCACGTCATGGCAGAACGCCATGAGCGGGGATCGGTCATCATTACGACAAATCTTGGCTTTGCGGACTGGACCCAGGTCTTTGGGGACGCGACCCTGACTGCGGCCTTGCTCGATCGCCTGACCCACAAGGCGTTCATCGTCAGTTGCTCGTGGGACAGCTACCGACTGCGGGAAACATTGCGGCTCCAGGGAAAGGCTGCTGTCACTGGCTGAGGCCTACTCGGCAGAGGTTCGCTCACGCCGGGGGAAACCATCAACCAGGTGGGGGAATTTTCGGCGCTCGGGGTGGGGGAATTTTCGGTTGTCAAACCGAGGGCAATGCCAAGTTCTCGAAGAACGGTCTCCGCCTGTCCCCGACGCTCCTGGCCAACTACGGGTTCAACCAGGGCGACGAGTTCAAGGTCTCCTGCTTGGAAGAGGGGAAGATCGTCCTTGAGAAGAAGTAGCTAGCTAACTGATTTTTTTGGGAATAGTTGCGAAATGGCCCATGTCGTCCTGTGAAGAGGGGTGACGTGGGTCTTTTTTTGTTTTTGGGGAGGGGATATAGGGAAATTGAGATTGGGAGTATACAGGGTGCTCCAGGAGTTTTTGCCCAGGTGGAACCCAAGAGAGGCTGTTTGCGAAAGTCCCCTGAGGACTAGGGTGCGAATCCAAGGACTTCCATGCCTTCTAGACCAACCATTAAGGCTTCATCTGCTCGATACGCGGGTACTTTTGGAAATTTTTTGGATTCGCTACTACCTGTCGTAGTCGTACAGCTTTTTATTATTTGAATGCCTATGAAATGCAATACAATTACTGAAGCTGTCACCTCTGGAAGTAATACGGACGATGCAATCCAATCAATGATACGTCTTGTGGCAGAATCTTGGCGTTTCACAAGAGGTGTTCTCCGTATGGCGGAAAAGCTTGATGTTGTTAGTCAAGATCGTCTTGCCAATCAGGCCCGCTTCTTTATTCGACAGCTAGATGACATCTTAACCTGTCATGGGTGTAAAATCGTCAATTTAGAGGGGCATCCTTTTGATGTGGGAGTGGCCGCCCATGCATTAAATCTCGACGATTTTTCTCAAAATGATGCACTTGTAGTAGATCAGATGCTAGAGCCTTTGGTGATGGGGCCTGAAGGTGTCTTGCGTATGGGAACTGTACTTTTGAAAAAGGCGATGCCATGAGCCATTACATAGGTATTGATCTCGGTACAACAAATAGTGCAATTTGCACGTGGGATGGCCAAGCCATCAGACTATATAAGAGCCCAGAACAAAATGATGTAACTCCTTCTGCAATTTATATTGACAAACGTGGACGCTACTACGGTAGCCGTGCTTATCGTATGACTGCTTTTCAGCCGGATCGTACTGCCACCAAATTCAAGCGATTGATCGGTTCCAGCACACCAATAAATCTTCATGGGGCAGGTGTCACTTTGACTCCTGATGAGTGCAGTTCTGAGATTCTTAAGGTGCTTTATGGATACCTACCCGAGGAGATTCGTAGCGACGAGACAGTCGGAACAGTTGTCACTGTTCCGGCAGCCTTTGACCAACTCCAACGGGATGCGACACTGAAAGCTGCTGACGCAGCTGGTATTGGCAAGGTCGCTCTAATGCAAGAGCCCGTAGCAGCGGTCATGACGGCCATGCGTATCAATCCAAGTGACGGTATCTTTCTTGTTTATGATATTGGTGGCGGCACTTTCGATGTAGCCATCGCCCAGAGCATATCCGGAAGCGTCAGTCTGCTCGGGCATGGAGGTATATCCATGTGTGGAGGAGCTGATTTTGATCGATTGCTGCTAGATAATATTGCGATTCCCTGGTTGATGGACAACTTCAAATTATCTGAGAATTTTCGCGCTGACAAACGATACGCAAGTTTAGCAAGAGTAGCACTTTGGGCCTGCGAACATGCCAAGATTGAATTAAGTAACCGAGAAGATGCTACGATTTTTTTTGGAGATTCTGAAATTAACCGACAAGACAATGACGGGAATGACATATTTATTGACATTCCTCTTGACCGACCCACCCTGGATAATCTTATTCGTCGACGTATTTTAGATACTGTGGCATCAGTTAGAGAAACGCTTGAATATGCTCAGATTTCAATGCAAAATATTCAGCGGATTGTTTTCATTGGTGGTCCAACACAATATAAGCCTCTAAGGGATTTTGTTTGTGCCGAACTTGGTATGAATAGAAAAACGATTGATACGTCGCTAAACCCTATGACGGCTGTAGCAGAAGGTGCGGCCATTTTTGCAGAAAGTATTGATTGGTCGCAGGAGAGTAGATGCAGGAAGAGTTCTCACGGATCATTGGCCGGGCATCAGCTTGATTTTTCCTTTGAGTACGAAAGTCGCACCACACAATCTAAGGCCCGTATCATGGTTAAATGTGGTGGTGATGTATCTGCAGAATACACTTTTCAGATCGATAGTCTTGATACAGGTTGGAGTTCCGGTCGAATTAAACTGCTGTATGGAGCTAATCTAACTCTGACTTTGCCGAATGCTGGAGAAAATACATTCAAAGTTTTCGTCTTCGATCAAAACGGTGCACCAGTATCCCTGGGGGCGGAACGCATAGTCATCACTCGTACCGCTGTGAGCGTTGACGGTATTCCCGCTTCACATTCTCTGGGAGTGGCCGTCCGTGAAAGTCCTCTCTCAAGTGGTTTCAAGCTCTATCATTTCGTAAAAAAAGGAGAAATGTTACCCAAAAAAGGGCAGGAAAAATTCAAAACCACTGAATCGCTTCGTGCCGGCGGTGAAGGGGCTATTTATTTTAACATCTATGAGGGTGAGATCGAAGACCCATATGACGACAACCGTCTTGTTGGATGTGTTGCAATAACGGGTAGGGATTTTGATGCCGCCGTCATCCGTCCTGGCGAAGGGTTACTTTTTGACTATGAAGTTGCCGATTCAGGGCGATTATCCGTCAGTATTAGTGCCCCTCTCTTGGGAATAACTTTTGCAAATAAAGACTACTATTCACGAGGGTTGGGAAATGACTTCCTTCTGATTGAAGATAAGGTCAAATCTGACAGTGTAGTACTATATAATCGTATACAAGAAATTGAAAGAAAAATCAATTGTCGTGATTCAATTCTCGTAGAAGCCCGTAACAAACTAGATGAAGCCTTGGAATTGATAGAAACTCAGCAAGATGAAGATGCCGGCAGGCAAGCGGTTGATTATGTCTATGAAAGCCGAAAAAAAATTGCAGAAGCAAAAGATAAGTATAGAAAGCCTATCCGTAATGGCGACCTTGACGGTATACGGCAATACTTTGAAAACGATGTTCACGTTTATGCTTCACAACTTGAGATTACTGAATTTGAGAATATGGCATGTGCTGCTGAAAATTCAATTAACAAGAACACAAGAGAATTCGAGGACCAACTTGATAGCATGTGGAGGCTATGCTCCCGGATACTTTGGTTTAACCATGACGGGTTCGTAGTTGCCCGATTCAATTACCTACGTGATCGAGGAATGCAATCTTTAGATAACTCCAAATTTCGCCAACTCGTCCAGTCTGGAGAGGATGCTTTGATCCGAGGGGCCATCGACGACCTGCGTAAGGTTGTTTTCGATATCTGGGACATTATGCCACCCTATGAATGTACAGATGATATCGCCGGAAAAATAAACATTATCCGAGGCTAGTGATGGTTCTCGATCCTTGGCTTCCCATCGGTCATCCACTCGGTTCGGACCTTCATGCTGGTCGTCTATTATATGCCGGACTAGGATATCAGATTCTGTCCGCGGGAAGTTCTCAACATCCCGTTTTGGTAGCTGAGTCCGATACATTCCGACACTGGGAGACCTCGGGTCTCCTTTCTGGACAGGTGACAACGGTATTCCATTTCGGGGAGCGTGAATTTGGGCTGGTTGTACCAGACTCTGGGGTGTTGGTACCGATGCACCGGTGCCCTCTCCCCCGAAGTCGCAGCGAGGCCCTGGCTTTGGCAACAGCTATCGGTAGAACTCGTCAACTGGGTATCACTGAGACACTAGCACAGGCTGTTTATTTGGAAAATGCTGCTACTCTGTTGCCCGTTGAAGAAGAGGCTCCCAAGTTAGCTGATGATGTGCTACTTGGTCGCTATCTGACCGGTGGGGTTTTGTTATCTGCTCGGGATACTCGGCGAATGATTACTTTTAATAAGGATTACACGCAAGAAGTGCTGTCTCAATTTTTGGAGGCCGCAAGGCTTGAATCTCTTGCAGTAGTGTCCACCAATAATGCAGCACCTTTAAATAAACAACTATTTTCCCTTCCTGGACGCCAGGAATTGGAAAATTTTTTCCGCGAACATATCATCGACGTTGTGCAGCATGCTGAAATTTATAGCAAGGTGGGGATCACTTTTCCAGGAGCATTTGTTCTTCACGGACCTCCTGGATGCGGGAAGACGTTTGCGGTGGAGAGATTAGCCGAATACTTAAATTGGCCTGTATTCAATATTGAATCTGCCAGTGTCGCCAGCCCATACATTCATGAAACTGGACGTAAAATCGCTGAGGTCTTTAAACAGGCCAAAGCTTCCGCACCTGCGATGGTAATCATCGATGAAATGGAGGCTTTTCTTCCCGAGCGGAACGCAACACCTAATGTTCATAGTTTAGAAGAATTAGCAGAATTTTTACGTCAACTCCAAGATGCTGGAAAGCAACAGGTTCTTGTCTCGGCAATGACAAATCGATTGGATCTTATTGATGCAGCAGTGCTTCGGCGTGGTCGATTTGATCATATTTTAGAAGTTGGGCCTGCTGGTAAAGAGGAAATAGTTGTGCTTCTTGAAGCACTACTGTCAAAAATACCTCATGAACCCATTGATGTCACAAACATTGCCGCAATCTTGAACGGGCATCCCCTATCCGATGCAAGCTTTGTTATTCGAGAAGCATCCCGTTTAACGGCACGGGAGAATAAGGCATCTATCGACCAAGTGAGTATTGACTTGGCGGCAACAAAAGTATGTCGGAAGGAGAATAAAACGAAAAGAATAGGATTTTAATGTGAATTTATTCGAAAACCCATTCTACGTTTTGGGCGTGAGCACACTATCCTCAGTTGAGACGATTATCCAAGCAGTCCAAGAAAAATCTCTTCTGCTTGATGGTGCACTATGCACACAGCATCGTACTACCTTGACAGTCCCGCGTAAGCGCTTGGCGGCAGAGATAGCTTGGCTACCGGGCATTCCTCCTGCTCCAGCACAAATGTTAGTAATGGATTTAGAAAAGTCACCGGAAACAAAACTAGCTAAACTACCAAAACTATCACCATTATGCCGTTGTAACACTGCCTTAGCTATCTTACATGATCAGACATTTCAGACTCCAACGCGTCTAGCAAATTGGATTTTTTTTATTGAATCTTCTTATAATAGTATAGATTCTGAGGAATTAATGAGACAGTTGAACGCTGATCGAAGCAGCACCGGCTTTCCACTTATTCAGAGACTATCGGATGTAAATGAAGCACTCTCAGAACATAAACAATTTATTAAGCAGCAATTACGAACAATAATACAACGAAGCAAGGATGACGATATTGTTTTAACTTTGGTCATCCAAGAGTTTTTACATAGGAAATGCCAGATATCCACATTAATTGATGACTTGATTAGCGACTACCACCTCAAAAGCATTAGTGGATTAAATAATGCATTTGATCATGCCAAGCAAAGTATTGATAAAATGAAGCAAATAATTACTACCAAAAGCAATCCCAGCAAGGACTTGAACAATGAAATGCAGATTTTTTTTGAATCAATTTTTTTATATAACAAACTAGCTACACCGCTACAACTTTACTGGATGACGGCCAGAGGTCAAGAGCATCAAGATAGTGTAAAATTAATAAATTATGTTAGAGAATTTTATTCATTCATGGCAAGAGATTATAATTTATATTCAGATGCGAAAAGTATAGTCGACCACATGAACAATTCGTTCAAAATATTAAATTTTTCATTATTAAAACTTGCAGAAGATGGTCATAGTCTTGAAGAGTTGATAACAAAAAATGAAGTGAGAATAATTTTAGATAAAATTTCACAAACATGCAGCTATATTTTAGAGCTCATTAACCACAACCCATCTGCGGGGAGGAGCGAATCCGAAAAATTAATGCGACTGGCTCCATCACTCTTGGCGCAATTAAGTGCAAAATGCCTGGATACTTCTGTTATATCACAGAAAAAAGATGAGATCGCCTTAGCTTTAAATTATTGTGCAGTCGCTTGTGCTAAAAACATGTCTAGCTGGAGCAATTGTATTTTAATACTTGACGATGCCTTAAAATATGCCACTAAAAATGATACAAAGAATGCTATAATAAAAAACAAGGAAATAGCCCAGCAAAATAAAAGAGTATTTGATGGACTAACGCCTATTTTTTCGGCACCAAGTTTAAAAGTGGTTAACGGTATTGGTTATATGCTTTATGGATCATCAGATTATGACATTTCGTCAGAATCATACATCGCAACATATTACTTTGTATTCTTTTTTATACCATTATTTCCAATCTGCCGTTACAGGGTAATTTCGAAAGGTACAGAGTACCGTTTTCTAGGGAAATTACCTCTTCGTAATTTTGATAAATGGCATATTGCCGTATTTATTGGGTTGGCACTTTGGTTTGTTATTTCTGCATTCTCGTCTAACGATCAGCAAAATCGAAAACAAATAAACCCTCCTGCGTCTTATTCGTCACAGCGACGGGGGTATTAATGCACTTACATTTGGCATTCGCAACTTAACATAGTCATTATTTAACGCTTTTGTACAGTAATCAGCTTCCTCCATCGATATCGATACCCTCTTAGCATTAAAACTTAACACACTTAAATAACACACATATTCACATTCTCCCATCCCGCCCAACGTCCGTTTCTCCTCCCTCCGCGAAAAAATCCCATCAACCCTCTTGACCTCCCCGTCACCAAACCGTACATCCGCCGAGCCAACGAAACGCCAACGGAGCCAACGCCCTTGGCACCCAACTTTTTCTTGGGAATGGAAATTTTGGGCTTGACTTCGGGACGAGTTCGGGGCATTTACCTTGTTCCCTGATGTCCGAAAGGACTTTATTTAGGATCGTAGCTCAGGGGGAGAGCGCTTGCTTGACACACCACAAGCGTGATTTAAACCCATAAAATCCTTCCAAAAGCCTCTATCACAAAGTGATCCTGTTGGCGAAGTGCCAACGGGGTCTTCTTCTATTTTTCGGCCTGAGATTAGTGCTTTGGCGCGGCGTTGGTCAGCCGTTGGCGCGACTGTGAGTGCTCTTTTAGTAATTTTGTGGTAAGATAATTTATATGATTATCCACAAATAGTGGCAACCATTTTGTAAGGTTTTAATGAATAGAATAAAATTGAATCTTGTTGCAGAAGAAGCCTGACATCTAGTTTGTTTGTAAGCATTGATTTGTATGCTTCATAATAACTAAGTGCATTTTTTTTGGCATTTTCACCGTACTCAGTATCGAGCAGAACAGGCTCGTTGCTAGCATGAATAATTTGCTTTTCCCCTTCGTGAGCACTTAGTATTTTCAAAGCACCCGTTTCCTTTTCAAGAATCAATATATCGGAAAAAATCTCGTTTACAATTTCAACGTGTTTAGCTAGTAATTCTGCATATGTTTCAATATCATTTTCGTAATAATACCGATTCATTGCTTTCACACTTTCAACAAACTTCTCATTCGAATATATTGAAATTATTTCAATCCAATCAATGCTCCAATTTGAGTCAGGAAAAATTGTTTTGATTTTTGAATATAATTTTGCCATGTTATCTGATTCGAAAAAATTATTTGAAAAACGCGGCCCCAAAACAAGCGAGTGATCAAATTTACCATACTCCAACTCTTGGCTAATAAGTGAAATATGGTCCACATTATACTGGCTTGCCAAACTTAAAAAAAGTCTACTGTCAAAGTAGCCACGAATAAGTGGCCACGCTTCTTGGAATTTTTTAGCATATAAATACCAGTTTCCACGAAGATGGCCACACTCTTGAGAAGCTAATTCTTCTTCAATATGGTTAACTAGTCCGCCATATCCACGAGCTATGTCCAAACCATTACCAGTGACAGTCTCATCAAAAACTCTTCCTCTATAAACGCTGGCGTAGTCATTAGATAAATTACCAAACGAATCTCTATGCTTAAACACAGAGACATCCCGTTTAAAATAAGATTTGACTAACTTAGCAAACACTCCATAATCAATACCATAAAAGTGTTTCGTGTCCGGTCTATTTTCCCCGAGTTTTTTAAATTCATTTTCAGCAAAGAGTTTAATCAAGTCAGTGATGATTTCTTCATTTTTTTTAAATTCTTTCGCATCATTTCCGGAATCAGCTAATATCACAGTTGGCGCACCAGTATATTTATAGTTTTTCACAAATCCAGCATAATCATTCCACTCAGGCTGTTCAAGAGCCAACCTAAAAGGACGCCATTGCAATGACTGCGGAATAATTTTATTGTCAACAAGGTAATTATAAGCATTAACAACTTCATAAAATATGCACATAAATGCGGGACTATCTGCCACTTGTCCTGCGGGCACTATGATTTCACGGCCCAACAAAAAATTAATTAATGCTTCTGCGCGTGCTAGGGCAATCTTACTTTTAGGGTCAGATTCGAGTAAAGCACCTGATTCCATTTTGATCTGAGGAACGTTTTCCTTTCGCTGAAACCGTGCCGTGTCAAATGTCTGTAACAGACACCGCTGATAGCGATTAAAATCAGGACGAATATCATGATATATATTTAAATCATTAATTGTTAAAGTTGCTTTTGTTTTATTGCCAATATATTTGTCATTTGCACCTTTTGGTAAAAGCGAAATAATTTCACCAAAATCTTGCCATCTTTTTTTGTAATCATGTTGAAGTGCTAGTTCGAGAGCCTTTGCTAGATTAGAGTTGTTTGTGAAATATTTTTTAATGACAACAGCTATGTCTTGAGCTTCAAAAATATCTTCTTTGCAAGAAAATTCATTTGGGCAAATTGCATATAGCATTGTCATTGCTGCACTATATAAATCGCTCCATGGACCAAACTCTGATTTTGTACCAGAATCTTCTGGCGCCATAAATAATGACGTTCCTACTCGTGAATATTGGCTCTGGACTCGATATTTATCCATAAACCCAACAGAGCCAAAATCTATCAATTTTGCAGAACCATCAATAATTTTTTTGTCAAATTCTATCATTACATTATTTGGCGAAATATCTCTATGCGTCAATTTGTTTTCATAAATATAAATAATTCCAGAAATAATTTCATAAAATATTTTTCCGAAAAAGTATTCACAAAGACTTTTTTTGTATTTTTTAATAATACTTGAAACGAAAGATATCGGAGCACCATTAATCCATTCCATGACAATATACACTGAATTGTTTTCAGGAAATGCATACAACATTTGCGCAATACTTGGATGATGTGAAATTTTTTCTTGTGATATGGCCTCCCCAAGCATGGAATCAATATGATATTTATCAATAGGATTTATCCTGACATCTTTAGAACGAAAGTCGTTTTTGTCATTATTTTGGGGGGAAAAAATTTCTGGATAAAATTCTTTAACAGCAACAATTTTGCCATTTTTTATATCTTTTGCTTTATATATTAGGCCAAAGCTACCTTTCCCTGCAAGATTTAATATTTTGAAATGGCGCCCAACTACCGTATCACGTTCCAAAGGTATTCTGTTGTCTGACATAGTATTATTTCCTTCTGGCAAAACGGCTATTATTAGTCGAAATCCTGCCAACATATTTGAGGTAAGGTAAAATCACATCGATTTTATCCCCAAATTTTTCCCGCATAATATCTACAGTTAAAGATCGATAAACGGAGCTGTCATCGAATATGGCCAATAAAACATGCCGTTCTGTTACAGCGTGAGACGATGAATAAAATGCAAATTTTTTTGCCACTTTTACAATTTCTAAATCATGATATGTTGTGACCGGTAGAATGGCCATTCCTTGATCTGCGATTAATTCTTTTAAAAAACACACAAGTTCATATGATTCAACGCCTGAAAAATACTTTTCAACGGCCGCCCGAAATATACTTGTCTCCTTTTCATAAAAATACATAAGCACATTAGGTGTTTTGACAAACTTGTTTTCTCTGTTGCAATTTTCAAAAATTGCCCGAAAATCTTTTTCAAGTTCGTCATCAAGTGCTAAGTTCATTATATTCGATCTAATATCGGAATATTGCTGAGACAATATTGCAAGGCATGAAAAAAGCACTTCTTTATACTCAAAACCATCAATTGTTCTAAGGTAGTCAACAACAATATTTCCAGAACTTTCTTCGTTTTTTTTATCCATCGCTGTAGCTTTTATCAAATTACACCTGATAATTTCAACAAATTCGTCTTCATTAGTCACATTGTTAGAATCTGCAATAGATGTCAACAGCTTTCCATGCTCATACAAGGCATTAGAAATAGCATCTATCTTACCACTTTGTTCCATTTCATCATATGAAGAAATCAGCTCTTTGAGCCCTGTGGCCCCAGGGAGAACTTTTGACAATTCTGCAAGGATTACTTTCAATAAAGCTTTTGTGCAGTTTGCTGGCGAGAAGTCACCGGTAACCATTTTTCACCACAAATATTATATCAATATAGTTTATATTTATTAATTTATATACTATGCGAATCACCCTGTCAAGTTTAATATCCCGGGCACCTGGCGAGATCCTTGCCTATTCGTTGAATCTTTAGGAGGTTAAAAGATTGTAGATGCTGTGAAGAGACCGGGCGACTGCAAAAAAATTGGTTAAAAAATCTCATCGTATTAATGATAATGACTATAATTTAAGGTTAGAAGAGCTGACATCACCAGCAATGGACCAGGCCCCCCCTTCTCAGGAGGTCCACCTTCCCCGCTACACCGCCGCTGTCTCCTTCAGCTTCTGCCACTCGACAGTCCCGACGACGCTTCTGAATCCCCTGCTCACCTTCGGCTTCTCTCCCTGCTTTCCCATAAACCGATCCCGAAGCATTTCAATATCATCGAGAAGAATGGCGAGTTCGATGAGTTGCAACGCGCTTTGAAACGAATGGTTCTTGCGAAGCGGGATATAGAATTCTTGGGTATGGGTAGGGCAGAGGAATTTCCAGGGTTGATCATACGGTACGGAAAAGTCCTCGTTGCAGATCAGGCATTTCTTTTTGATTGTGTCGTTCATAATTTTTGTCCTTATTTTTTAAACATCAAGTCCAACACTGCGCAGAATTTCAAGACGCTCATCGGCTTCCTTTTTCTTCAGCTTTCTCTTGTACTCATTAGGGTGTGAGGCAAAATGCTCGATATCAACTCCTTCCTCTTCCTCGAATTTGAGAAAGATGTTGCGATAGACGTCGTCGCTGACGTATTCACTGATGCTGTCATCGGTATCGAAAAGCTCTTCAGAATATGGACACATTCTAATACTCAT
>JGI20225J20221_1003164_pt1 | contig 11747 bp, 10 predicted proteins | sample BioMet4_FD_20221 | JGI IMG/M metagenome (IMG submission 20221) | reverse complement strand
TCTGAAGACCTGCTCAAATCTACCGGTGCTTCTTTCTGGCAGGAAAAAATTTCTACCAAAAACAGCGCAACCGTAGTTCATACGTTCTATATGGGAACATATAAACTTAATGATAATGGTGGAGTTACAACAGGAAACCTTACACTTACTTATCAAGCGGGATACGATATGACGAAAGGATCAAAAACTCTTGATGAGCTTGTTGCAATGTCGGCTGCTGATCTTGTTGCTCTCAAATCAACAGATGCCGCCGTTGATGATGCTCCGGAAAACTATGACGGAGCAAACCCTGATGTTGAGGAATTCTCTTTTGCACTTACTGACAAGGATTTCTTCAAAGGATATCAGTCTATGTCTGCGAGTGCAATTAGTGAATGCACTTGGGAAGTCCCGTACCGCAACTTTACACTCAATTCAGAAAATTCTGATACTTCTGTAAACGAATAGTCTTATTTGTTGATTTGCGGTTTTATGCTGCAGAAAGTCCCGCGTTCTTTGCTGAGCGCGGGCTTTTTTTTGCCTTTTGGAAGATGATGAAAATTCCGGGCGCAATGGACAATCACCTAAATTTTTAGTATTATATAGTATTGTATGCAAAGAAAGTACGATTTTGTTGGAGTAAAAATGGACAAGTCAGTAGAAACAATACGATGCGACGGCGAAGAAGATGAAAAGAAAGCAAAGGATATGATTCCTGATCCGCTTACTGAAAAATTCCTCAAGACCCGCCAGATTCTCATGAGCGGAGAAGTAAGCGAGGAGCTTGCAGAAAAAATAGTCCGCCAGCTTTTGATTCTTGAGGCGGACAATGACAAGCCTGTTTATCTGTATATTGACAGCCCTGGCGGAGATGTCGATGCAGGCTTTGCAATTTTTGATACAATTCGTTTTATAAATGCACCGGTGTATACGGTCGGCATGGGCCTTGTTGCTAGTGCGGCGGCTCTTATTCTGCTTGCGTCTCCAAAGGAACGGCGTATTGCGCTGCCAAACAGCCACTATCTTATCCATCAGCCGTCAAGTGGAATGAAGGGCGTTGCAACTGACATTGAGATTCACGCGGCGGAACTTGCAAAAACTCGTGCCAAGCTCAACGACATCATTGCAAAGGAAACCGGCAAACCGGTTGATCAGGTTGCAAAAGACACTGACCGTGATCACTGGCTTAATGCCGATGAAGCAAAGGCATACGGTCTGGTGAGCAAGGTAATTACAAAGCGTTCAGAATTAAAGTAGCTTTTTATGCTGGTGCAAAATGGTTTTTGAACTGACCGATTCCCTGACGGAAAACATTTTGTTCTCTATGGAAGACCAGGAAAAGAAATGGATGGTTGACGCAGAGAAAGAAACGGTTGTTCCGATGCAGGAAAATTTTTGCACTGACGAAGAAAAATATTATGCGCTGCCGGAATGGACAAGCGGTGATGGTTTCAAGTTGCTTGAAGATTTTACCGGTGGTTTGCATTCGCCATTGGCGCGTGCTGAATTGAAACAGGTGCTGGTGAGCGGAAGGGGGGTGTTTAAGAATTTTAAAAACATATTGAAAGCGTATCCTGAAGTTGAACGGAAATTTCATTTTTACAAAGATTCGCAGATGAAAGCCCGCTTAATGGAATGGTACAACGACCTGCGCGAATCATGGGGTCTTGAAAAACTGGAGACGTCAGATGTTGAAGAAGTTGACGATCTTGTTCAGAATGACTTTGTAATCCGCCAATATGATTCCGTAAAGGACAAGAATGATGTTGCCGAAGGTGCAGGTTTTGTGGCAGAAGAATACAGACAACAGTTTGGTGGAGAAGTAGGAAACGCCGTGGCTGAGCTGTGGCTGCGTCAGTCCGCTTATTGTGATGCCGGCTGCAAGTATGGCTTTGTTTGTCATACTCAGTCAGATGAATTTACAGGCTGTGTTCTTGTTTCGCTCTGTCCGTCCTCAGCAAAAAAAACAGTTTTAATCACTGATTTTTTTGTTCATCAGAATTATCGCGGTCTTGGCATAGGCAAAGAATTGTTTTTAGAATGTCTTGCCGGTTTAAGAAAGCGCGGTGTTCAATGGGTGGTAACAGCAAATACAATTATCCCCGAAGCGATGGAACCGTTGTTGACCCAGCAGGGTTTTGAAAAAGTAGGTTCCGGCTTTGTGGCAGATTTAAGCAAGGAGTAATGAATTATGGCTTTTAATAAAAATGGCAATGGTGTTAATGAAGAGCAGATTGCATCTTTTCTTTCTGATGCACTGAGTCGTGTTGAAGCGGACAGTGACCCTGAAACACTCAATCTTCTCAAGAAAATCTACAAGAAGAACATTCCTTTCTCACGCCGCATGTATGTTGCTGCGTGGCTTGTCAAACAGGCAACAAATGGCGGCTACCATGCTGGTTCCCGCTTTAACCGCAATGACCGCAGCGAGCGCAATGACCGCAACGACCGCAACGACCGCTTTTCACGCGACCGCAATGAACGCAACGAACAGCGTCCGTCACGCTTTGAAGACCGCCGTGCAGAACGCAGCGAGCGTACAGAGCGCCCGTCTGCAGAGCATGCCGATGACCGTGCAGAGCGCGCACCGCGTGTTCAGATTGACCCGTCGCTTGCAACAACAATATTTATTGGCATTGGAAGAAACCGTCGCGTGTATCCTCGTGACCTTGTGGGCCTTTTGGTGAGCGTAGCAGGCCTTGAACGCGAAAGAATTGGAGACATCCGCGTGCTTGCAAATTATTCTTTCATTCAGCTGTTTACCGCTGACTGTGAAAAAGCAATCGCGGCGCTCAACGGATATGATTACCGTGGACGCAAACTGAGCGTAAGCTATTCACGACAGAAGGACGAAGATGGTTCTGCGGAACAGAGCGAAGATTCTGCAAGCACAGAAAGCGCTGTGGAAACTGCGCCTGCTGCCGCTGAAGCAAAACCTGTTGCAGATACAAGCGCAGAAGAACGCATCCCTGCTGATGTACGCAATGACACACATGCCGTGCATGCAGAATCTACAGAAGAAGCACAGCTTGCTGCGGAACAGAGCGCATTTGCCGCACAGCAGAAAACTATTGCTCCGGAAAAAACATTCACCGAAACAACAGACGACGGCCAGGTAAAGTCGCACTTTAGCACTGGCGATTCAAATTATCTGGTGTGAGGTAATGCACACTGATGACGATTGACGTTATCCATACAGGCCCGCTCGGCGTGAACACTTACATTGTTGCGCTGGGCGGGTCTGCTGTTTTTATAGTTGACCCCGCTGCGTGTGAATTCTGCGGCGACCAATTTGTCATCACACGCTATCTTGAAGAACATCATTTTGTTCCTGTGGCAATTGTGCTTACCCATGGACATTTTGACCACGTTGCCGGTCTTAACAGAATGCGCTTATGCTATCCTTCCGTTCCCATTGCAATCAATAAAAATGACGCGCCGTATATCGGTAAGAACAGCGGAATTTTCCAGCAAGCAAGTCTGTCTTGTATGAATTTTGAGGAATTTGTTCCGCAAGTAAGCAATCTGCCTGAACCTACGGAATTCCTTTGTGATGATAAAACACTCGGCGATACATTTGCTTTAGGTGCAACGACTCAGACAGGTGAACAGTTTGCAAAATGGAAAATCATTCATACGCCTGGACATACACCAGGATCCGTCTGCCTGTACAATGAGGAAGAAAAAATCCTTATTTCTGGAGACACCGTTTTTTTTGAATCGTATGGAAGAACCGATTTACCCGGCGGAAGTGAAGGAGACATGATGCGCAGCCTTGAAAAAATCAAGCAGAAAGTTGCGCCGTCAACAAGAGTTTTCCCCGGCCATGGAGAGTGTGGTTTTTTGTTGGAACAAAATAATTTGTACTGAAAAATTACCAGTGTGGCAGTACGTCTGGAATGTATGCAGGGAATTCTCCGCTGGCAGTCACTTCATAAAAAGTATAATCGATGTAGGTGGAATCTTTTTTTATTCTTATTTGTGCAAAGCATGGCGGCTGGCCTGCGCGTGGTCGTGCGCAGCTACCAGGATTAAGCATGAACAGTGCGGGCTTTTGTTCAGCAAGTGCAATGTGCGTGTGCCCGTATAATGCAATGTCTGCCTTCTGTTTTTTTGCGGCATCTGCAAGCGAGTTGGTTCCGTTGAGCAAAGAAAAGCGATGTCCATGTGTGGAAAAAATAATATGCCCTGCTGCGGTAAATTTTTGTGTCAGCGGTACGGTCAGCTCTTTGTATACGTCATCATCTTTGCCGGCTTTGTGCTGCGGATTTACAACAGGGTATCGGTCTACATCGCCATTTCCCTCTACAATGGAAATGACTGGCGGCATCCGGTAAGAAAAGGATTCTTCTGTAGAAGCCTTTTCAATTATTGCAGCGATATCACTTATTCCGTCTCCACAAAAAACTAGCGCGTCTGAGCGTGGACCATATTCTGTGATGATGCGGTAGAGAATGCTTGAACCAAAATGTGAATCAGAAACAACAAGCAATGAAGCGCTTTCTTTTTCAGCAAGTCTTTTTATTTCCTTTGCAGAACCAATAAGCAGAGAATCATCTTGTTGAAGCGTGTTCATTTCTTTTCCTCTTCGCGCTCAATGACAAAATGATTTACTGACTGAAGACCTGTTTCTCCGTCTACAAAGCGGCGCACTTTCCTGTTTTTGCCAACAATCTGCTGCACGTGCTCATGAAGTTTTGCGTCTTTGGGAAGCGGTCCCGGTAAATCTGACATGTATCGCACGGCGTTCATGATAATTTGTTCTATGCTTTTATCTATCTGCTGTGTTGTTTCTTCGGAATTTGTTTCTTCTTTTGCCGAGCGTTCATACTCAAGAACGAAGTCGCATGTCGATTCCATTCCAAGAATGTCATCCTGCGGGAAGAATGAAAATACAGGATATGGAATCTTTCCGTCCCAGTCATCCTGAAGACGTGCAATTGTTGCGTTTGTATTTTCTGGCGCGCCAAGAAGCAGTATTCCTTTGATTTTCTTTTCGGAAGCCATTGTGTACAGTTCTGAAATGCGACCTGTTCCGCCTTTCTTAAAGTCATCAGGGTAGAGCAAAGGCCATATCAGTCCGCCTTCGTCCTCAAGCCCGTATTTTGCAGCGAGCGCCTGGGTGACTGATGTTGAAAAGGCGCTGTCGTTGAAACCGTATCCAAAGAGCACGCAGATGACACCTTCGTGAGGCGGCCAGTTGCGTGTTTTTTTCGCAGTGTTTGATTCTTTGATTTCAAGTTCGATTTTATCTTCGCCATTGGCAGGCTGTTTGTTATTTTTTGAACAGCCAGCAAGGCATAACGCAAGCAGCATGAATGATGCCGCACATGATTTTATCCCCATTCGTTTCATGCGCATATCATATACCATTACGCATTTTTGTAAAAGCGGTTTAAATTTGAGCAAGTGCTCCTGCAATGCTGAATGCGCGGTCGCCAAATTTTTCTACCTGACGCACAAGGTCAATGTAGAGCAATTCTGTTTTTACATCTGCGCCGGATTCAAGACGTTTGCGCGCTACCTTTTTTAGATTGCGTCTGAATACATCGATTTGATCTTCTATTTCACGTGCAATGACAAGTTTTTCTTCGTCAAGGTGTTTGTTGATGTTGTCGCGGATAAAATACATGAACTGACGTGCCAAATCAATGTACGGGCCGAGCCTGTCCATGTCCTCCTGGCTGAAATTCATATTCTTGTCTATTGATTTCTGCAGCATGAGCGCAATGTTGTAGCAGTCATCCGTCATTTCCTCCAAATCATCTACGATTTGTTGCATGACAGAAATGCTGTTTGCCTGGCTTTCGCTGAGTGGCAGCCGTGAACAACCGATGAGATACTTTGTAATCTGCTCCTTCATCTGGTCGGCATAGTCCTCTTCGTGTTCAAGCTGGTCCATGTTGTTTGCAATAAATGCGTCTGTTCTGTTGGTAAAGCCTTCGTGTATGCGCTCAAACATCTTTGTGACAAAGAGCGTCATGTCGCTGATTTCTTTTTCTACGCGGATAATATATGCTGTTGCTGTCTCCTTGCCGCTTGGCTCGCTGAATTCGAGCGTATAGGGGGTAGGCGTTTCGTTGGGGTCCGCTTTGATGAGCTTTTCGGCAAGATGCGCAATCTGCTTTGTAAACGGCAGACAGAGTATGGATNTTTCTTTAACCAAGCGGCTTCCAGTATTATGCCAGACGCGCGATATCAGCTTCTTTTACCGATGTTTACAGTTAAGCGCAGGAGCCGGCAACAGTAATTTTTCGACCAAAGCGGACAAAGACAAAATAAAAAATCAAGCTTTACTGCAAAAAAAGCCAGTATTTCATTTTTCTAACGGGAGGTTTGGAAACTATGAAAAAAAGAAATCTTTTTAACAAAAAGGCGATTCTTTGCTGCCCGTGTTTTTTCAGCAAAGTCAACGTTTTTTTCTTGCCAAGCCGCTCTTGACGCAAACCAGTCATTTTCAGCCAACAGGGAAAGTAAGAAATTCAGAAATGGAAACCGAATGGGTCGCTGTAAAAGCGGGAAGACTCAATTTCCCCAAAAGGCGCCAAGTTCATTTTCCACCGGCTTTAAATCAGAAGCCAGTCATCAAGTAAAAAAGCTCCAACATTCCACCCTTACCAACCGCTTACCCGCATCCACCCGTTGGAAAACAGCTCGGGCAAGAAACCGGCCAGCAAAGGAAAACACAAGCTCTATTCTTGGACCAGCGCGAAAACGCTAAAAAAATTTGACGTAAAAAGGGAAATCAGACAAACAAAACGGTAGGCTTCGAAAAAAAGTACGTTCCCACCGGCGTGGCAAACAGCTTTTCGTCCGCGGCCACAGCGGCAACTTGTTGGCGGGCCAAACGGCTCAGTCGCCTGCTTCGGAAAAGGCATTCATTGCCCGTTAAACCAAGCGCCGAATCACCTCTCCGCCAAATTATTCAGGGCGGAAACCCTTTCAGGACCTCACTTTCCTAAAGACGGAGCGTTTGTTCAAAAAATCCGTTTCCACGGGCCAAAACAAAAGATGTTAGGGCGGCGGAACCTCGGAGAAAACAACCAGTATTTTGCCGGAACAAGACAAAACAAAATACAGACCCGCTCACCCGGCACAAATCTGCGCCTTTCCAGCAAGAAAAAGAACAAACGAAAAAGCCCGCAATTACAAACCTTTCGATCAAACGCAAAACGCAAACACTTGCAAGCATGGAAACCCCGCCCGAATGCACGGGTCCTGCGACAGGAATTTGGCAGAACCGCTCCTGGCAGGCCGATGCGCCAAAAAACAAAACAACAGTAAAAAATTCACGGTGTCGTGGTTCAGCTTCCAAACAAGGGCTTGTTGTAATTCTATCTGGAAAGAGACGGTTGCCACCCAAAAAAGCACTCTTTCCGGCCACTGAAGAGTGCTTTTTTTTTTGCCACCTAAATCCAAATTCTGTCGGGAATTCTTTTCGTATTTGAAAAAAATCACATTTTTTTCGCTACACTTGCCTCTGTGAAAATATTAATTGCAACAATACTGCAGCTCAATCGGAAGCCTTGCATTCCTTGCTGTCTGGCATGAATTATGATGAGCGACGGCCATACAGATTTTTGCCGGTTAAAAGGTTTGCAGGATGCCGGCTTGGTTTCATGGGACGGGCAATCGGTTTGCCGCGTTTCTTTGGAACCGTTCTTATTTTCTTACCCATGATTTATCCAGTCTTCCGGCGCAACAAAACAAGTTCAATGGGAAAGCTAACGTTTTTTGCTAAAACGCAGGGCTCCATGACGCTGGAGCAGTCCGTGTCGGGCGTAACTTTCGGTGCAAACATAGGCCCCAACCTACATTAAACGGCCATGGATTGGTTTCGCGCTGTTTCGGCCTCTTCCATTTCAACATTGAATCTTTTTGCCAATTCCAATTTTTTTGGGCCTTGGTTTTTATTTCCTTACCAACAATAAAAAAAATTAACAACAAGCAAAAAGTTTTAAGGGCGAAGCAATCATGGGCTTTCGGGCTTGCTTTTCATCGGCTTAAGCTGCGCTCCTCCGCGCACTATTCAGTCCTTGAAAAACGGAACGCTCAACTTCTTGCAGCAATTTTCTGGGGGCAACTACGGCTTTGCTGGAGCAATTTTCTCATCGGTGTGTCATCGGTTTGGAAATTGCTGCTCCACGGGCGCTCATTTCATTTCTTCTTTCCGCCAGCAGACCGGCAATTGTCTTCACCATGGCGTTACAAAAACCCACCAGCTCATTTTCCTGCCGGAATTTTCAGCAGCACCCTTGTTCATTGGCAGCAACATGGTCTCAACAATCGGATGCGGTTCTTGCAAGCCATTGCGCACACAAAGGGGCTGATGGGCAAAAAAACGGTTTGCGCCGCTTGTTAACACGTACTGTTCAAACGTTCCATGGACCCGTCGTGGCTTTGCCAAGTTCATTTTCCTTGCAATTCCGCTTTTAAAACCTGATTGAACCCTGATTGCTTTTCCAGGGCCACTCCGGAAGAAAAATATAAAACGTACCATATCCGCAAAATTGCTCACCACGCGTGCCTCAAGGACGATTACATCATAACTCTGTCTTTGCCGGTTTTACAAAAGGCAGATTGCGATTCTGTGCCGAAAAGCTCAATCAAAAGCGGACCCCAAACGAAAAACGCCTACACATTTACGCCGAATTTTCAGCGAAAAGGCCAAAGCGGGCAAGGAAGAACAAAAGCAAAAACAGCAAATATTTTATTTCCGCGAGGAAAAAGAAATCAAAGCGGGGACATGAACCGCTCTTTGTTCACCAAAGATGTTTGAGCGCCATACACGAAGGCTTTACCAACAAGAACAAGACTTCATTTTATTGCCAAAAAACAACATGCGGACCAGGCTTGAAACACGAAGTAGAGACTATGCCGACGATGATGCATACTGTGTGGAACTTTTTTCTGCTCCTTTCAATTCGCTGCCGCTGAAATCTGCTGAGTGGGCCTCTTCGTGTTCCATGGCTGGTCCTTGTATATGTGTTTTTGGCAATAACTTTGCGTCTGTTTCCTGTTGGTTACAAGGCCTTCGTTGTATTGTGCGCTTCAACACTCCATATTGTTTGACCAAAGAGTCGTCCTTGTTCGCTGTATTTCTTTTTCTAACGCGGATAATATATTGCTTGTTGCTGTTCTCCTTTGCACGCCTTTGGCCTTCGCTTGAATGGATCGGAAGGGCCGTATAGGCTGTTTAGGCGTTTTTCGGTTTGTGGGTGTCCGCCTTTGCGATGAGCCGTTTGGGTTTTCGGCCCAAGATGCGGTAATCTGGGGCCCTTTTGTTAAAACTGCCAGACAGAAGTAATGGATGTAAGAATTCGTCTCTTGAGCCACCGTTCGTGAAAGGCATTGGGCGATTATTGGTACAGTTATATTTTTCTTTCCGGAAGTTGGCCTGGGCGAACAAATCAGGGGTCAGAATCAGGTTTCAAAACGCGGAAATGAGGGGAAAAGAGTGGGGGGGTTGGGATGACTGCAAGCGCGACTTGTCATGGACGTTGCAACAGTACGTGTTCAAGCAAGCGCGCACCGTTTTGCATCAGCCTTTGTGTGCATGGCTGCAAGAACCGCATCGATTGTTGAGCCGATGTTGCTGCCGATGACAAGGGCTGCTGAAAATTCCCAGGAAATGAGCTGGTTGTACGCCATGGTGATGACAATTGCCGTCTCTGCGGAAGAAGAATGAATGAGCGCCGTGAGCACAATTCCAACGATGACACCGATGAGAATGCTCCACAAGCCGTAGTTGCCCAGATGCTGCAAGAAGTTGAGCGTTCCGTTTTCAGGACTGATAGTGCGCGAGAGCCAGCTTAAGCCGATGAACAGCAGCCCGAAGCCCATGATTGCTTCGCCTAAACTTTGCTTGTGTATTTTTTTTATTGTGGTAAGAATAAAACCAAGGCCAAAAATTGGAATTGCAAAAGATTCAATGTTGAAATGGAAGCCGAACAGCGCGACAATCCATGCCGTTATTGTAGTGCCTATGTTTGCACCGAAAGTTACGCCGACGGACTGCTCCAGCGTCATGAGCCCTGCGTTTACAAACGTTACTTCCATGACTGTTGTTGCGCCGGAAGACTGGATAATCATGGTAAGAATAAGACCGGTCAAGAAACCGGCAAACCGATTGCCCGTCATGAAACCAAGCGCATCCTGCAAACCTTTACCGGCACTTTTCTGTATGCCGTCGCTCATCATATTCATGCCGTACAGCAGGAATGCAAGGCTTCCGATGAGCTGCAGTATTGTTGCAATTATATTCACAGAGCAAGTGTAGCGAAAAAATGTGATTTTTTCAATACGAAGAATTCCCGACAGATGGATTTAGTGCAAAAAAAAGCACTCTTCAGTGCGAAGAGTGCTTTGTGCAACGTTCTTTCAGATAGAATTACCAAGCCTGTGGAGCTGACCACGACACCGTGATTTTTACTGTTGTTGTTTTTGGCGCATCGCCTGCAGGAGCGTTCTGCATTCCTGTCGCAGGACCGTCATTCGGGCGTTCCATGCTTGCAAGTGTTTGCGTTGATGAAGGTGTATTGCGGGCTTCGTTGTTCTTTTCTTGCTGAGGCGCAGAATTGTGTGTTGCCGTTCTGTGAGTCGTGAGCTCTGTACTTTGTTTGTCTGTCGCGCAACAATGAGCTGGGGTGTAATTCTCGGCTAGGTCGGTCCGGGACTGCGCTACATCTGTTTTGTTCGGGCGGGTGAACGGAATTTGGACGGGACTCCTTCTTTAGGAATGTGAGTCGTGCCTTATATCACGGGTCGCGCCTGGGAATTTATATTTGCGGAAAGGTGATTCGGCGCATGGGTTTACGGCAAAACTGTATTGCCCTTTTCCGAAGGCCAGCGGACCTGAGGGCCGTTTGCGTGCCAACAATGTGGGCGCCGCGAGTGCCTAATGTGGCCGGCGTCTTTTATCGTTCCAACATATGCCTGTCTGCAACGTCGCGTGAACCGTACGCTTTGACGCGCTACGCGTGTTGGTGTTCTTGCTGACCTTTCGTTTTAGCGGGTCAGAATGTTTGACGTTTCGCGGTTGGTCCAAGATAGAGCTGTGTTTTTTGCATTATCCTTTTGCTGGCTGCTTTGAATTTCTGCCGAGCGTGTATTCAACGTGGGGTGATTGCGGGTGAAGCGGTCGGTCTTGTATATGGGTCGAATGTTGAGCTGGTTTTTGAACCGTTGAATGTTAACTGGCTTCTCCGATCTTGAAAGAGCCGGTGGAACATGACTGCGCGCCTTTCGGGAACTGATGTCTAATACCAGCGCTTCTTTACAGGCGATTCTCATTCGGTTCGCATTCTGGGGCTGAAGGAATTTCTACTTTTTCGCTGTTTTTGCTGAATTGACTGTTGCGTCAAGAAAGGGCCGGCTGCAGAAAACACAAGCGGTGGGGACTGCTAGAACAAAATCGGCAGGCAGGAAATCGTCCTCCTATGTAGAAAAGATTTCTTTTCAATCAGTTTCCAGCCGTCCGTTTAGAAATGAATACTGGGGCTTTTGCATAAAGCTGAATTTTTATTTGTCTTGGTCGTCTGTTGTCGAGAATACTGTTGGCGTTTCTGCGGTTAACTGTAACACTGCGGTAAAGAGCTTGGATTTCGCGCGTTTGCATATATTCTGTCTTGTTCGGTCTTTGGTACGGAATAGCTTGTTGCTGTCAGTTGCCGCTTATTATGACATCCCTTTCTGGGTTACTATAATATGTTGATTATTTCTGCGTTTCTGCTCATAATTACTGACCCCGACTGTAGAAAAACTTCTTT
>JGI20225J20221_1002836_pt1 | contig 11779 bp, 9 predicted proteins | sample BioMet4_FD_20221 | JGI IMG/M metagenome (IMG submission 20221) | reverse complement strand
GGAGATTTTATAATCACAGAGCTTGCACCCATGGAACTGCTACTCCAGCGGGCCGGCCGTTGCCAGCGGCACAAACGCGCCTGGCGTCCCGATGGATTTCCTGCGCCGGCCATGCTGGTCCTGTCGCCCCGGGCGACGGACGACGCCGGTCCCGGATGGGGGGAAGCGGTACTCGGCAAGGGATTGTTCGTCTATCCGGCCCATGGATTGCTCTGGCGCACGGCCCGATTGCTGGAAGGCCGCCCAGACATCGAGCTGCCCAAGGACGCCAGGACGCTTGTCGAGAATGCCTATGATGAAGAGACGTTCCCGACGCCGGAGGGGTTGGTGGCCGCAGAGGACAAGGCCAAGGGGAAAGATTGCGCCGAAAACAGTCTGGCTCAGGTCAATGTCCTGGATTTTTTCCAGGGCTACGGCGCGGATGCGGCTTTGGGCGGCTGGTACGACGACCGCATCACCCCCACCCGTCTGGGCGAGCCGACAGTGACCCTGCGGCTGGTCAAGGCGACGGGCGATAGCGGCGCGTTGGAGCTATGGGCCGGGCCCGAACGCGACGCCCAAACCTGCGCCCGCTCGGAAGTCTCGGTTTCCCTGCGCCGGGCGACTGGCCTCATCGAGCCCGATATCGCGTGGAAGGAGCGGCTGGATACGTATACCCAGACACTCCCGGACAAAGGCCGCTTCGTCTCTCTCGTCCCGCTGGTCGAAACGGCCACGAAGGGGCTGTGGCGGTGCGCGCTGCCGGGGACCGCGTTGACGTACAGTTGCGAGAAGGGACTGTGTTTTGAAAAAATAACGAATAAAAACATATAGTTGACAACATTATCCTTAAAATGCTACGTAATCACAAATGTCATGATTGGACACGCGCTCATCCGCAACAGCGGGGAGGTGTTGTTCCCCGCAAGCGCGGGGATGAACCGGCAAACTGACCGAAAAGGGTTCTGAAGTGTTCCCCGCTGGCGCGGGGATTCCTGAAAATGCAGGGTTCTCCCTGCGTTTTCTTTTTTCAAAGGCAAATTGAACTAAAAGTTATTTTTAATAAGGCAAATTGACCAAAAAGTGATTCTTATAAAAAAGCTTGCCTTCCCGGAAAGTCTGAACTAAAAAATGACCACCCCGCATCAGTGGGGTGGTCATCGTGCAGACCACGAATTGCTTCGTAAGTCGTTGGGGAACTACTTCTTAGCAATTTCTCTGCACGATAGCAATCATAAACCCCTTTAACCTGCGCGCTAGCGTAAGGGGGCCTTATGGCTTGTTATCGAAAACGCCGAGTGCTTTTTCTTGTCCTGCTCCTGCTCGCCGCTATCACCGTCCTACTGCTCCTCATCATAATACCCATATCCTAACTCTCCCCAGCCCGGCCGTCCTATTTGGCCGTCCGGGCTGGCCAAAGCCGTTCTTTTCACATAGGCATACCGTTAATCTTTATTCATGGAGCGAACTTACCATGAACCCGTTCAATCTGCTGACGGAAAACTGGATTCCCGTGCGACGCGCGGACGGCTCCCGCAGTTGCATCCCGCCTTGGCGCATCACCGATCCCGACCCGGCCATCGTGGACATCGACGCGCCCAGGCCCGACTTCAAGGGCGCCCTGCTCGAACTGCTCATCGGGCTTGTGCAAACCGCTCTACCACCGAAAAACGATGCGGACTGGTTGCAAGGCTTCGCAACACCGCCAAAGCCAGATACCCTCCAAAAAGCCTTCGCCCCGCTCATCCCCTTCTTCAACCTCTTCGGCGATCGCCCCTGCTTCCTCCAAGACCTGACGCTGACCGAGGCCGAGGCCAAAACGCCCTCCCCCATCGCGGCGCTCCTCATGGACTCGCCAGGGGAAAATGCCACCCGCCACAACGGCGATTTCTTCATCAAGCGCGACCAGCCACCGGAAAGCCTCTGTCCGGCCTGCGCCGCCACCGCCCTTTTCACCATGCAGGCCTATGCGCCGTCCGGCGGAGCGGGCTACCGCGTCTCCCTGCGCGGCGGCGGACCGCTGACCTGTATCGTCATCCGCTACACCCTGTGGGAAACCGTCTGGGCCAATGTGCTGCCGCTCGACGCCTCCCGGGTGTCCCCCCTTCCCGCCAATCCGGTTGCCATCCCGGACGGGGTCTTCCCCTGGGCCGCGCCCACCCATGACAGCCGCAAGCCGGGCAGCGAAATCCACGCCGCTGCCATGCACTTCCTGCACCACTTTTGGGGCATGCCCCGGCGCATTCTGCTGGCACCGCAGGAGGACGCCGAAGCTTCGCCCTGTCCGGTCTGCGGGCAACCGGGAAATGTCTTCGTGCGGCAATTCTGGACCACAAATTACGGCAACAACTACGGCCTGGGCTGGCGGCATCCGCTCACCCCCTATCGTGACCAGGGACCGGACAAGGACGCCCTGACCCTCAAGGGCACAAGCGAGGGACGCGGCTACAATTTCTGGCTCGGCCTCGTCTACGGCAGCCAGGGACTGGACAAATTCCCGATCAAGCCGGCTCGAGCCGTAGCCCACTACCGCGAGGCCGCTCCGGGCGAGGAAGCCGGGGCAGTCATGGGCCGACTGCGCGCCTATGGTTTCGATACGGATAACATGAAGGTTCGCAACTGGTGCGAAGGGGAATACCCCATCTACGACCTCGGCCAGGCCGACGACGCGACCTTCCTCGGCGAGATCACGCCGCTGGTGCAGGCGGCGGATCTGGTCCGACGCAACCTCGTTACCGCCGTCAAGGAAGCACTCTTCGGTGAAAAAGAGGCCAAGAATGCCAAAACCGACGCCACACTGCTGGCCACGGTCGAGGCCCGGTTCTGGGCCGATACCGAAGCCGCCTTTTTCGTGCGCGTCCAGGAGGTCATCACGCACCTGGGCAACCCGGAATCCCTCTTTGACGGGGTCAAGGTCTGGCGCGACGTGGTGCTTACCGCCGCCAATGCGATCTTTGCGGCCGTGGCCGAAGGTGGAAGCGCACCGCCGCGAAAGGCCCAGCAAATCTATACGGCGCTCAACCGCATGCGGGCATTTAGCCGCTCGGGCTGCTCGAAAATCCTGGGCATCCCACTGGAAAAGGAGGCGAAGAAATAATGGAACTGCGAAACCTGCTCTACGGAAAATCCGAACAAAGCGCCGCGTTCTGGTCGCTTCTGCGCCGCTGGTGGGAGGGCCTCGACCAAAACCGGGGCACCCGGGCCAGACTGCGCCGGGCCAAGACCCCCGACGAGGTCTTTGTCTCGCCGGACTACCAGCGTGGCCTGCTCGCCTTGCTCGCCGACTCGGGTATCACGCTGTCCCATCCTGATGCGGAAAAGCTCGCCCTCGGCGTGGGCGTCCTGGTCCACGTCAAAACGGTACTGTCCGAGGGCCACTTCGCCCGGCAACTCGCCCCGGATGAAAAAAGCCAGGAATCGGTGCGCGACCCGCGATTTCGCAAACTCCTGGCCACCACCGACCCCGTCGATCTGTTCCTCATGCTGCGCCGCCTTGTGGCCTACCTGGAGGGCAGGGCCGAAATCAAAAGTCTTGTGACCGGCGCCTCCGACTGGACAGACAAAACCCGCCGCGAGTGGGCCATCCGATATTACACCAACCGCAGCGCCAAAAAATAAGGAGCCATCGCCATGACCCGCTTCATCCAACTCCATATCCTGACCAGCTACCCGGCCGCCAACCTCAACCGCGACGACCTGGGCGCTCCCAAATCCATGCGCTTCGGCGAGGCCAACCGGCTGCGCGTCTCCTCCCAGAGTCTCAAACGCGCCTGGCGCACCTCCGACGTGTTCAAGGCCGCCCTGGGCGGCGAGCACCTCGGCACGCGGACCAAGGAACTGGGCCGCAACGTGTTCTCCGCTCTGACCCAAGGGACCACACTGGAGGCTGTCTGGAACGATCCGGACGCCACCGGATCGCTGGAGCGTCTCAACGACACGAGGGCCGAAGGCATCGCCCGAGCCATCGCCGGCGTGTTCGGCAAGGTCAAGGCCGAGCCGAAAACCGCCGCGGACGCCAGCCCCACCCAAAAACGCCAGGATCTGCTCGAATCCCTGGAGATCGAGCAACTCGCCCATGTGAGTTGTGAGGAATCGCAGGCCGCGTCCGCCCTGGTCGAAGCCTGCCGCGCATCGGACAAGGTACCGGATGCGGAGGCCCTGTCGCTGCTGCGCAAAAACGTCAAGGCGGCCGATATTGCCATGTTCGGCCGGATGTTAACAGATGACAAACCTGATTCTAAGAATGACAAAAAAACCAAGATTAAACGGGCCCAGTTTAGCGTCGAGGCCGCCGTCCAGGTCGCCCACGCCGTCACCGTGCACCGGGCCGTGGCCGAAGACGACTTCTTCACGGCTGTGGACGACCTCAACCGCGACGACGCCGGTGCCGGCCATATGGGTGTCTCGGAATTCGGGGCCGGGCTTTACTACCTCTATATCTGCATCGACCGGACGCTTCTGGCCGAAAATCTCGGCGGCGACAGCGATCTTGTCGCCGCATCCCTGGCTGCCCTGGCCACGGCCGCCTGCACCGTGGCCCCCACCGGCAAACAGGCCAGCTACGCCTCCCGAGCCTATGCCTGCTTCGCCCTGGCAGAAAAAGGCGACGACCAGCCACGCAACCTGTCCCTGGCCTTCCTCAAACCCGTCGGGGAGACAGACAAGGAGCAGGCCGGTAATATCGGCGAGGCCGCCGTCAAGCGCCTGATCGAGACCAAAGCCTCCATGGACAAGGTCTACGGCCAGGAACTTGCGCAGCAATCCTTCAACGTGTTTTCCGGCGTGGGCACCCTGGCGGAACTGGTCGCCTTCGTCGGGGCGGAGTAGACCATGGCCACCTATCTCACCTTTCAACTCTCCGGCATGCTTTCGGCCTTCGGGCTGGTGGCCGTGGGCGAGGTGCGCCTGAGCGCCGGCCATCCCACGCGTTCGGCCGTCCTGGGGCTTCTGGCCGGCGCGCTCGGCATCCGGCGCGGCGAGGAGGACCGGCTGGCCGCCCTCACCGACGGCTACGGTTTGGCCGTGCGGGTGGACGCGCCCGGCTCGCCTCTACTCGACTTCCACACCGTGCAAACGCCGCCGGAACGCAAAAACCGGATCTACCGCACCCGGGCCGACGAACTGGGCGGACTGCTTGGCGTGGATGAAGAGCCCTACACCATCCTCTCCCGGCGCGGCTATCTGTGCGACGCCTCTTTCACGGCCTGCCTCTGGGCCGTTACAGACAAGCCGCCCTTTCACCTGGAAGCCCTGGCCGAGGCGTTGCGCCGACCGGTCTTCGCACCGTACCTGGGACGCAAATGCTGTCCGCCGTCGTTGCCCTTCGCCCCCCAGGTCGGGGAGTACGACACCGTGGAGGCGGCCTTGGCGGCCTATCCGCTCGATAGGCAGGCATTTTCCCAAGCCCGAAAGCGCCCGGAGACGAGTCTTCTCTTCGCGGACCCAGGCGACCAGGTGGGGAACTGCACCCAGCAGGCACTGGTGCGGGACCGGACCGCCCATCATGGCCGGCGGCAGTTCGACGAACGGCGCGAGGTCATGAGAACTGTCCCGCCGGCGGGAATCGGCAAAAAGGAGGCCGGCCGTGTACCTCAGTAAACTGCTCCTTCGGTCCAAGGAAGCCATCTTTGCCGATATTTACGATGCGCATCAGGCCTTGTGGCGACTTTTCACCGACGGGCCGAATCGCAAGCGCGATTTCCTGTTCCGGGAGATCGACACTGTCACGTTTCTGGCCGTCTCCGCCCGGGAGCCCAAGGATACGGACGGCGTCTGGGCCATGGCCGTCAAGCCCTACTCACCCCGGCTGGTCGAGGGCGACAGGCTCTACCTGTCGCTTCGGGCCAATGCCGTAGTCAAACGCAAGGGGCCCGACGGCAAGCAGGACCGTTTCGACGTGGTCCAGGACGCCCGCAAACGCTTCGCCGCCGCAGGGACCGAACCGCCGCCGCGCGCCGCCCTGGCCCAGGAATGCGGCGTCAAATGGCTGCTGGCGCGGCAGGAGGCCATGGGTTTTTGTTTCGAGGACCAGAGCGTTGTGGTGGAAAGCGCTGTCCAGCGGCGATTTTGGCGCGGTGGCAAGGAAGCCAAGATCACCACGCTCGACTTCGCCGGATTCGCCTCGGTAGCCGACCCGGGCAAGGCGTTGCGGGCTTTGTTGGCGGGCGTCGGGCCAGCCAAGGGGTTCGGCTGCGGGCTGTTGCTGGCAAGGAGGGCGTAGCCATGTTGCCGCGCCTGTCACCTTTGGCGCTCAAGGAACGGGCATCCATGGTGTTTCTGGAAAAGGGCAACCTGGATGTCCTGGACGGTTCCTTTGTTCTGGTGGACGCGACCGGGGTGCGCACGCACATACCGGTCGGCGGCGTGGCCTGCATCATGTTGGAACCGGGCATACGCGTATCCCATGCCGCCGTGGCTCTGGCCGCCCGCGCCGGTACGCTTTTGACCTGGGTGGGCGAGGCCGGAGTGCGTCTGTACGCCTCCGGCCAACCCGGCGGGGCACGTAGCGACAAGTTGCTCTATCAGGCCTCGCTGGCACTCGACGAGGCGGCGCGGGCCAAGGTGGTACGCCGCATGTTTGCCGTGCGGTTCGGAGAGGAGCCGCCGTCGCGGCGCAGCGTGGACCAGCTTCGCGGCATCGAGGGCACGCGCGTGCGGGAGATGTACAAGCTCTTGGCCAAGCAATACCGCGTGCCCTGGAGCGGACGAAAATACGATCATCGGGAATGGGAAAGCGGCGACTTGCCCAATCGCTGTCTGAGCGCGGCCACGGCCTGTCTGCACGGACTGTGCGAGGCGGCGATCCTGGCGGCGGGCTACGCGCCGGCCATCGGTTTTCTGCACACGGGGAAACCTCGCAGTTTCGTTTACGACATTGCTGATCTGTACAAATTCGATACGGTGGTCCCAGAGGCCTTTCGCGTGGCCGCGCAGCAACCGGCCGAGCCGGAGCGAGCGGTACGTTTAGCCTGTCGCGACCGATTCCGAGAATCGAAACTCCTCAAGCGCATCATCCCGGAGATCGAAGAGGTTTTGGCTGCGGGCGGGTTGTCTCTTCCGCAGGCGCCGACGGAGGCGGTGGGGCCGGCCTTTGAGGATGAGGAGGGACTTGGCGATGATGGTCATCGTTGTTGAGAATGCACCGCCCCGGCTTCGTGGCAGATTGGCCGTATGGTTACTTGAGGTTCGGGCGGGTGTCTATGTGGGTGATTATTCGGTGAAAGTTCGCGAGATGATTTGGAACACCGTGGAAAACGGGCTGGAGGATGGGAACGCGGTCATGGCGTGGAGTGCGCGCAGCGAATCGGGGTTTGAGTTCCGCACGCTCGGCGAGAATCGTCGTATGCCCTGTGATTTTGATGGATTAGGGCTTGTTTCCTTCCGCCCGGCGGAGGCTGGCGAGAGCAATACATAACAAGCTATGATCATTGACAATTGAGAATGTGTTTTTTGGTGGCTTTCTGGACATTGAGAAGTGTGCATGAAATCAGTATACTCGCGTACGGGTGTTCCCCACGTATGTGGGGATGATCCGGCATCCGCTCGGCAACACGCTGAACGTCGTCCGTGTTCCCCACGTATGTGGGGATGATCCGGCAAAAGACCCATCAGTGGAAGGCATGTGGCTGTGTTCCCCACGTATGTGGGGATGATCCGGGAGCATCCGCACCACGTCGCTTTCGATGAGCGTGTTCCCCACGTATGTGGGGATGATCCGTATAGTCCATGTTATCCCCATATTGTTAAATAGTGTTCCCCACGTATGTGGGGATGATCCGCTATGAGGTTTTCAGTCCTGAGCCCGTATGGCGTGTTCCCCACGTATGTGGGGATGATCCGGGCCATTCATGCAGCCGCTTCCGACCCTGCCAGTGTTCCCCACGTATGTGGGGATGATCCGCCCTTGGATGACTCCTGTGAGGATATATTTCCGTGTTCCCCACGTATGTGGGGATGATCCGACCCATTTTGCCGTGGCATACTGCGCCAACACGTGTTCCCCACGTATGTGGGGATGATCCGATCGACGCCTCTCTTGTGGACACCTATTCGGCGTGTTCCCCACGTATGTGGGGATGATCCGGGCCGGTCGGAGGCGGGGCTAGGATGGAATGCGTGTTCCCCACGTATGTGGGGATGATCCGCGACTCGGGTTTGCCGATGAAAAGGTGCTTTCCGTGTTCCCCACGTATGTGGGGATGATCCGATCCACAATCCCTGGTCCGTTGATGCGGGGGAGTGTTCCCCACGTATGTGGGGATGATCCGGCCAGGGTGAACTTGATGCCCCAGGCCCGGAAGTGTTCCCCACGTATGTGGGGATGATCCGCTCCAGCTTCTCACCCTTGTAAGAGAGAATAAGTGTTCCCCACGTATGTGGGGATGATCCGATCAACATGGACAACGCGGCTTTTGTTGATGAGTGTTCCCCACGTATGTGGGGATGATCCGCCGGCGATCCCAAAACCATTTCTTGCCTGCTAGTGTTCCCCACGTATGTGGGGATGATCCGCATCCCCGAGAGGCAGTTCGTCGATGGTTGGCGTGTTCCCCACGTATGTGGGGATGATCCGTGGCCGGCGCCGAGCAGCTTGTACTGCTGGCCGTGTTCCCCACGTATGTGGGGATGATCCGCTGGCCTTCAAACGCATTCTGATCCCTGACGGGTGTTCCCCACGTATGTGGGGATGATCCGGGCGTCGTCGCACTGTCTCGGCGGGAAATGGCGTGTTCCCCACGTATGTGGGGATGATCCCTATTCGTCGACGGCGGCGGAAACGCAAGCCTCGTGTTCCCCACGTATGTGGGGATGATCCGGCCATGACACCGGCCGTTGTCATGGGATAGAAGTGTTCCCCACGTATGTGGGGATGATCCGTCATCGGCCGGCGCCGCTGTCATGGGATAGAAGTGTTCCCCACGTATGTGGGGATGATCCGTCATCGGCCGGCGTCACGCTGGTGAGGGGATAGTGTTCCCCACGTATGTGGGGATGATCCGGCGAACACCGTCGTCTCCCGAGGGCTTTCCTCGTGTTCCCCACGTATGTGGGGATGATCCCGGCCTACTCCGGCAATTTTGGCGATACCTTCGGTGTTCCCCACGTATGTGGGGATGATCCGGCGGCTGAGGTCACGAAAACGCTTGCCGGATAGTGTTCCCCACGTATGTGGGGATGATCCGTTCGATGAATGTCGTTGACGCTGTTGAAATATGTGTTCCCCACGTATGTGGGGATGATCCGCAATTTCCCAATTCCTTGTCGGAATCGCTTTAGTGTTCCCCACGTATGTGGGGATGATCCGCCTTGATAGGCTCCATCCAGGTCGTGAGGCCTGTGTTCCCCACGTATGTGGGGATGATCCGGAGTATTTCAACTCCAAAAGGAAGGCTGAGGCCGTGTTCCCCACGTATGTGGGGATGATCCGCTAATCGAACGGCTGATGTGGCCAGCGGTTCAGTGTTCCCCACGTATGTGGGGATGATCCGTGGCGTCAACGTCATTGTAGCTTATATAAAACGTGTTCCCCACGTATGTGGGGATGATCCGGCCGCGCTGGAGTCCATCTTTTCGTTCATGGGGTGTTCCCCACGTATGTGGGGATGATCCGATAGGGTCCATAATATGTTATTACTGCTGGCCGTGTTCCCCACGTATGTGGGGATGATCCGCCGGCGATCCCAAAACCATTTCTTGCCTGCTAGTGTTCCCCACGTATGTGGGGATGATCCGCATCCCCGAGAGGCAGTTCGTCGATGGTTGGCGTGTTCCCCACGTATGTGGGGATGATCCGTGGCCGGCGCCGAGCAGCTTGTACTGCTGGCCGTGTTCCCCACGTATGTGGGGATGATCCGCTGGCCTTCAAACGCATTCTGATCCCTGACGGGTGTTCCCCACGTATGTGGGGATGATCCGGGCGTCGTCGCACTGTCTCGGCGGGAAATGGCGTGTTCCCCACGTATGTGGGGATGATCCCGGCCTACTCCGGCAATTTTGGCGATACCTTCGGTGTTCCCCACGTATGTGGGGATGATCCGGCGGCTGAGGTCACGAAAACGCTTGCCGGATAGTGTTCCCCACGTATGTGGGGATGATCCGTTCGATGAATGTCGTTGACGCTGTTGAAATATGTGTTCCCCACGTATGTGGGGATGATCCGCAATTTCCCAATTCCTTGTCGGAATCGCTTTAGTGTTCCCCACGTATGTGGGGATGATCCGCCTTGATAGGCTCCATCCAGGTCGTGAGGCCTGTGTTCCCCACGTATGTGGGGATGATCCGGAGTATTTCAACTCCAAAAGGAAGGCTGAGGCCGTGTTCCCCACGTATGTGGGGATGATCCGCTAATCGAACGGCTGATGTGGCCAGCGGTTCAGTGTTCCCCACGTATGTGGGGATGATCCGTGGCGTCAACGTCATTGTAGCTTATATAAAACGTGTTCCCCACGTATGTGGGGATGATCCGGCCGCGCTGGAGTCCATCTTTTCGTTCATGGGGTGTTCCCCACGTATGTGGGGATGATCCGATAGGGTCCATAATATGTTATCCTTTTTCTCCGTGTTCCCCACGTATGTGGGGATGATCCGCCCCCCTGTGAGGGCCCATTTCTGCCGGGACATCACCGCTTTCACCTCGGGTGGGCCGCCTCGTACTGTCTCCGGATCATCCTGAGCTTGGCCCAGGCCTTTTCCTGCTTCAGGTTCTGGAGCATGGCGGGATGGGTAGCAGGGTCGAGGGTGGCAGGAAAAGAGGATGAAGGGCGGGGCTCGGTAGGAAGGGTGGCCCATGCCGGGGGACAGTCCCCCACGGGCCGCTTTCCCCGTTGCAGGCCGGGCGAGCTTCACCCCGTTTCATCAGCGTACAATCTCAAATCGGGGGACAGATGGGGGACAAAACCGCCCGAAAAAGAAAAAGGGAGCTAGACGTTTTGCCTAACTCCCTGAATTATCTGGCTCCCCGGGACGGACTCGAACCGCCAACCTAGTGGTTAACAGCCACCCGCTCTGCCAATTGAGCTACCGGGGATCAGCGAAGCGAGGAATTTTCTTATGCCCATCACCACGAACCGTCAAGCCTTTTTGCCGCACGAGCCAAAATTACGCTGCACGTGCCGCCGTTTCCTCCGGCCTAGAACCCCGCCTCCAACGGCGGATTGACCAGGCAGGGCCCGGCTCCGGTCATGTCGGCCGGCGGGACGTCCGCCGGAGTCAACCGGATTTTGCGGCCCTCGACCGCGAGCCGTCCCTCGGCCAGCCAGGCGATGGCCTGGGGGTAGATGCGGTGCTCCAGTGCCAGGATACGCACGCCAAGGCTGGATTCGTCATCGTCGGGAACGACCGGCACCGCCGCCTGGATGACGATGGGACCGTTATCCATGACCTCGTTGACGCAATGGACGGTGGCCCCGGAGATGGCCACGCCGTACGCGGCGGCGTCGGCCTGGCCGTGCAGGCCCGGAAAACTCGGCAGAAGGGCCGGATGAATGTTCAGGATGCGGTTGCGGTAGGCGGAAACAAACGTGGGGCCAAGCATGCGCATAAAACCGGCCAGGATGACGGCTTCGGCCCCGGAGGCGACCACCGCGGCCAGCAACGCCGCATCATAGGCCGCCCGCCCCCCGGGATGGTCGGCGGCGGACACGACCAGCGTCGGCAGGCCGCGCTCGCGAGCGCGCGTCAGACCGTAGGCGTCGGCCCGGTTGGAAATGACGACGGCGATGCGGGCCGGCAGCACCCCGGCCTCGATACGGTCGATGATGGCCTGCAGATTCGACCCCGATCCGGAGATGCACACGGCCAG
>JGI20225J20221_1002833_pt1 | contig 11787 bp, 11 predicted proteins | sample BioMet4_FD_20221 | JGI IMG/M metagenome (IMG submission 20221) | reverse complement strand
GAAAATTAGTGCACTTACAATCCTTCAATATATAAACAAGATTAATAACAAACCCATTGGACAAATTAAATATGCACTAATTTAATTCCGCCAACGGGTTAATATAAATATTTAATAAAGTGTTATGATTGATAATAATAGTCTTTGGCAAGTAATTAAAAGTTACTTTAATTCTCTACCTAACAAGGAGGATGAAGAATTTACAAAACAACAAATAAATGACAGTATTTCATTTAGAGGTTCAACACTATGGATTCTGATTTTTGCAATATTTATAGCGTCTCTAGGTCTTAATGTAAATTCTACTGCTGTTATTATTGGTGCCATGCTGATTTCGCCACTTATGGGACCTATTACAGGTATGGGGCTAGCTGTAGGTATAGGCGACTTGGATTTACTCCGTAGATCGTTTAAGAATTATGTTGTCATGGTGTTGATTAGTGTGATTACGGCAACCATATATTTTATGATTACTCCTTTGAAAGATGCACAATCAGAGTTGTTGGCACGCACATCACCCACTCTTTACGACGTCATGATTGCATTATTTGGCGGTGCTGCCGGAATAATGGCATTAGCAACAAAAGGAAAAGGCAATGTGTTGCCTGGCGTAGCTATAGCGACAGCATTAATGCCACCACTTTGCACTGCGGGTTACGGTTTAGGTACAGGAAACTTACAGTATTTTTTGGGTGCCTTCTATCTCTTCTTTATCAATACTGTGTTCATCTGTTTTGCGACTATTTTAGGAGTCAAGATGTTTCGTTTCAAGAGAAAGAAAATTGAAAACATCACAAAACTGAAGAAAGTAAACCATTATATTACAATAATAGTTGTTTTGACAATTATTCCTGCCGCATTCTTTACAATAGAAATTACGAGAAAGAGTTTTATAAATAATTCCCTACGCAACTTTGTGAAAAATGAATTTCATTTCAAAGGAACGCAGATTATTCAGCAAAATATTAACCCTGGTGATAGCACAATTCAACTTCTGGCAGTGGGAAGAGTTATACCTGATAGTGCCATCAAAGCAGCTGAGAAAGCATTGACCAGTTATGATCTGGATAAATACAAACTTAAAATAATCCAAGGTTCTCTGTCTGATAGTGTACTGCTTGCAACCCAAAAAGATTTAGAAGGTTCGTTTGCCGCATCAAACTATAAACAACAGTTTGTGGAGCAAAGTTCACAAATCCATGCCCTAGAAGAGCAGTTGGGGAAATATACTTATTATGAAAATATTAGTAGTCAGATAAGCAAAGAAATTGTAAGCTTATATCCTTCTGTACAAAGTATCAGCTTGACAAAAATTGCAGAAAACCAAACAGATACAATCAAGGTGAAACATTATGTGTTAGCTCTTATTAAAAGTAAAGGGCGCATAAGTACTATTGATTCAGAACGCTTGGAGAGATGGTTAAAATCACGTACTAAAGCTGATAGTTTGCGATTAATAGTCAATCCATAATATAAATTAATAAATAGTATGCCTTAGCGTATACGTTGAAACAGATCAATCTTTGAAAAAAATGAAAGAGACTTACTATAATAAGATAAATAAAAAACTAGTTCTCTCAACCCAGCAATTTATAAGACAAGAGAAGTCTGGTGGTATTGTGCTAGCTATAACTGTTATTGTAGCTTTAGCATTAGCAAACTCTCCTTGGAGAGACATGTATTTTCATTTTTTTGAGCACCATTTCGGTTTCATCGTAGACGGTAAGACATATTTTAACTTCACAATAGAACATTGGATCAATGACGGATTGATGTCTATGTTTTTCTTTGTTGTAGGATTGGAACTGAAGAGTGAGTTTATTGGTGGAGAACTGCGAGAGATGAAAAAGGTTGTATTACCTATCGGGGCAGCGGTAATGGGTATGATTGTGCCTGCAGCCATATACCTCATATTCAACCTAGGCTCTGACACAACCAATGGTTGGGGAATTCCTATGGCTACAGATATTGCTTTTGCTCTTGCCATCATCCATGTATTAGGAAAGAGTGTTCCAATATCGGCAAAAATCTTTCTCACTACCTTGGCAATCGTAGATGACCTTGGTTCGGTACTTGTAATTGCATTTTTTTACACCTCTCAAATCTCCATGTTAAATATAAGTATAGGATTTACATTTCTACTGTTAATGTTTATTGGCAATAAGATGGGCATCAAGAACGTTTTATTTTATGGAATATTAGGCATTTGTGGTGTATGGGCAGCCTTCCTTATGTCAGGTATACATGCAACAATAGCTGCCGTCTTAGCAGCGTTTATGATTCCTGCTGATTCAAAAATTCCCGAATTAACTTTTATTGCACGTATGCGTAGACAGCTTAATCGTTTTGAAAAAGCAGAAAGTAACGATGTCCGTACCCTTGAACATGAACAGGTAGAGATTATTTCACAAGTTAAAGCAGAAACAGTAAATGCCATTCCTCCACTCCAACGCCTTGAACATGGAATGCACCCTTTAGTTTCTTTTATTGTTATGCCGATTTTCGCTTTAGCAAATGCTGGTGTGGCATTTATAGACATGGACTTATCTACAATATTTTCTAACAACATAGCTATTGGAGTTTGCCTAGGATTGTTATTAGGTAAGCCTATAGGTATTATGTTGTCTGTTTGGATTCTCACCACTTTAGGATTAGGCAAACGTGCAAAGTCAATGACATGGCAACGTATATTGGGGTTAGGTTTCCTTGCATCAATAGGTTTTACAATGTCGATGTTTGTCACTTCGCTTGCCTTTGACGATCCTTACTTTCATGTACAAGCGAAGATGGGGATCTTCGCAGCATCAATAATTGGAGGATTTATTGGGTACAGATTACTAAAAAAGTAGTATGTATACCCGTTGGCGGAATTAAAAAGATAAAAGAATGATGTATAAAAAGTTGTACATATTGTTGATAATTAGTATATTAGTAGTGACCAAACTTTTAATATACATTCAACATATGCACAACTTACCTACAATATTCGCTAAATATCTTGAGATATGCAAGCACTTTTCTAATGATTTGGTAAATGAGGCTGGAAATATAACACGTAGAGGTGTTGTCCCTAAATTCTCAGACCTNCAAGTAATAGCGCTTAGCCTTACTGCAGAAACTTTAAGTATTGACAGTGAGAATAATCTTTTCAACCGATTGACCGGATACAAAGCGTGCTTTCCTAATATGATATCAAGACGACAATTTAATGACCGTCGAAAGTTTACAGGAGAACTTTGTGAAACAATCAGGAAACGTATTGCGGATTGCATTGATGGCGGAGAAGAATATTTCTGCATAGACTCAAAACCAATAGAAGTCTGTCGCATAGCCCGAGGAAAACGTTGTAAAATGGGAAAGATGAATTACTCAAAAGCACCGAGTTTTGGCTATTGTGCATCTCAAGGAACATATTACTATGGATATAAATTGCATGCTCTTTGCGGCTTAAATGGGGTTATCCATTCTTATGATCTTACTAAGGCCTGTGTGCATGACATCAACTATCTTCAAGATGTAAAGATGGAATATCATGATTGCAGCATCTTCGGCGATAGAGGTTATATTGGTAAAGAAGTCCAACTGGATTTGTTTGAAACAGCCAACATTAAATTGGAATGTCCATACAGACTGAATCAGAAAGAGTGGAAACCGCTGTTTATTCCATTTGCAAAAGCTCGAAAGAGAATCGAAACGGTATTTTCTCAACTTNCCGATCAATTTATGCTAATAAGAAATTATGCCAAAGAAACAAAAGGATTGTTTGCACGAATTATAGGAAAGATTAGTGCTTTTACAATCCTGCAATATATCAACAAGAGTAACAACAACCCGATTGGAAGAGTTAAGTATGCACTNAGTTAATTCCGCCAACGGGTACAATAATAAACATTCTGGCAAATATTGTGGGTGTAATTATTATATTGAGCGCAAGTTTAATTTTATTAGCAATGAAATTGAAACAGCATATATAACAGATTCAATAATTAAGGGACATTGGGTGAAGTCTACTCTTGTAACATCATTGCCATCCCTATCATTAATGACAAAACCCGCATGGATACGTCGTGCATTTGATCAACAAGATTTTCAATATATTGATTGGTGTATAAGAACTGCTTATGAGAAAAATTGGAAAAATAAATGTGCAGATGTTTTAGATAATAATCCCCTGTTTTCAGAAGATGAACAACCTCCTTTACGTAATCAGGGAAAATTAAAGACGTTTAATGAATATATGCGTAAGTATACTAATAAAGTATATTATGATGATTCTTGTGAAGATAGTAAGGACTGTATTTACCGTGAGGATTCTGATTTGTTGGATGCTTTAGATGGTGATATGAGTAATGGCTGGAATATAGATTAAACAAAGTATTAGTAATTTTTTAAATAACATGTTATACCCTACTATAAGCGAATACATATCCTCTATAAAGGATGCCGAAAATAATTTCGATAAAAGAGCAAATCTACGTCCATTGATAAATATAAATGGTGATCCGATTTTTACTTCTGGTAATTTTGCTGTGGTCTTTAAGATGAGGGATATTCGAACTAATAAATATTATGCTGTAAAAAGCTTCATAAAAGATCAGGAACGTAGAGCTGAAAGTTATAAGCTTATTTCAAAAGAACTGCAGAGTGTTACTTCACCTTATCTGGTAAAGTATGAATATCTGGATAAGGAGCTTTTTGTGGATAGTTCTCAAAGCAAAGAAACAGAATATCCAGTAGTTGTAATGGATTGGATTGAAGGTAAAACATTGGATGTCTATGTAAAGGAGTTATGCGAAAGTGAAGATAAAAGCCAACTTGAATCATTGTCTTTCCGGTTTAATCAACTGGCAACTTGGTTGCTGGAGCAGTCTTTTGCACATGGAGACTTGAAACATGACAATATATTGGTTCGTCAGGATGGAACATTGGTCTTGGTTGACTATGATGGTATGTATGTACCTGCCATGAAAGGACAAAAAGCCCGCGAATTAGGTAGCCCTGATTACCGACATCCTAAAAGAACTGCAGATAATTTTAATGCAAATATTGATCTTTTTCCTCTTATAACTATTGCATTGGCTTTAAAAGCTTTATCATTGAAACCTGATTTATATAAAAAGTATAATCCCAAAGATTACTTATTATTTACCGAAAAAGACTTCAACGATATTGCAAATTCATTAATTTTAAAAGAAATTTCCTCTCTGATCTATGATAAGTCTTTGGCCGGATTGTACTCTGCATTCTTGTTTAGTTTACATTTCCCTAGTGAAAAAAATGCGATCTTCGATTTATTTCGTTTAAGTAGCTATAAAAATATAGGCTTAAGAGCTCTCTCTAAATTGAAAAATTTTGCCAGTGATCATCCGGCTTGGTTTATATCTATGATATCTACCAAATATCCTTTATCTGAAGTATTAATAGAACGAAACAAAGATAATTGGATTTGGTTGGGCTTGAGCTTGAATGAATCTCTTTTTTGGTCTTTTGAACTAATTGAAAAATACTATGATAAATGGGATTATAGGTGTTTGAGTCGGGCTAAATCTCTTCCTTGGTCAATTGAATTGATTGAAAAATATAAAGATAAATGGAACTGGAGGGATTTGAGCTGTAATGAATCTCTTTTATGGTCTGTTGAATTAATCGAAAAACATATTGATAAATGGTGCTGGGCGAGTTTGAGTTGGAATAAATCTCTTCCTTGGTCTGTTGAGTTAATTGAGAAATACTATGACAGATGGAACTGGGAGGGCTTAAGCAGAAATATATCTCTTCCTTGGTCTGTTGAATTAATTGAGAAATACTATGATGAGTGGGATTGGGAGCTATTGAGCTGTAATGAATCTCTTTTATGGTCTGTTGAATTAATTGAAAAAAATATTGATAAATGGGATTGGGAACAGGAAGCTTTAAGCTGTAATGAATCTCTCCCTTGGTCAATTGAATTGATTGAAAAATTTAAAGATAAATGGGATTGGTCTGGATTGAGTTGTAATGAATATCTTCCTTGGTCTAATGAATTAATTGAAGGATATAAGCGATATTGGACTTGGGAACGGCTAAGCTGCAATGAATCTCTTTCTTGGTCAATTGAATTGATTGAAAAATATAAAGATGAATGGGATTGGTCTAAATTGAGTGATAATAAATCACTTTCTTGGTCTCTTGAATTAATTGAGAAAAATAGATATAGATGGAATTGGTCTGGTTTGAGTGGGAATGAATATTTACCTTGGTCTCTTGAATTAATCGAAAAATATAAAGATAAATGGGACTGGAATAAACTTATTTATAATTCTGCCATTTATACAACTATATTCAAAGATCTTCCAAGTTCCACAATTGATGAATTAATGCAAACTATAACAAATAGATGATAATAATAGAATCTAAACGTAAAAAGCGGGAAACCATTTTAAAGAAATATCCCGATGCCATTATAGCTGATGTAACATCTCATGCACAAGATGGACTGGTAAAACTAAGTCCTTTTTATCCACATGGAGGTATACCCATACCATTTTCTGATGGTATGACTGCTACTTGTGTGGAAGCTATATGGCAAGGATTGAAAGTATTCGAAGCTGCAGATGTTGACATAGATATATTCCAGAATGATACAATGAAAAACATTAAACGAACTGTGCGCAAATTTGGGAAACCATTAGGTCACCGGAAGGGTGTTAATGGAAAGGAACTGCTTTCGTATATTGATGCCCGGATACAGATTTACTTACCTGCTTATAGATGGGTACTTGAAAATAAGGTTTCTGATATTATTGCCCGTTTACGTGAAGCAAATAAAAAAAAGACTATTGTGTTATTGGATTACGAAACCAACTGCGAAATAATGAACCCACAAAAGCCACTTTCACATGCATTTCTGGTTAAAGCATATACTTTAGGGGAATATCCTTATGAGCAGGAACTACCTGAAATAAAATCCACCAATGCCGAACAATTAGAACTCTTTTTGTTTAATGAATAATAAAAATTCTATGAATAAGCACAACTGGAATGAATTTAAAAAAGTAATAGAACAGGAACATATTACTAAACTATACCATTTCACAGATAGAGATAACCTGGAATCAATTATTCGGAATGGGGGGCTTTACTCTTGGAATGGTTGCAATAGAAAGAATATAACGATTAGTAAACCCGGAGGAGATGAGTTATCCAGAAATTTAGATAGCAGAAGGGGATTACAGGATTATGCAAGAGTAAGTTTTACCCGCAATCATCCGATGATGTATGTAGCAATGAGCGATGGACGTATTTCCAATCCTGTAATTTTAGAAATAGATCCGAGGGTTATTTATCTTCAGGATACAAAATATGCAGACCGTAATGCAACAAAAAACGGAGCACGGATAGGGGATGAGCTAGAGGATTTTAAGCATATCCATTTTGATTCAGTAAAAAAGAACAAACATTTTGATTTGGAAGAAGAAGAACAGCATTTTTTCCAGGCAGAAGTTCTGGTTAAAGATTTTATACCATTGGAGTACATCCGTAATATTGGAGACTTTGGCATTTCAGTACCTTCAAATGGTGCAGAGCAGAAAATTTCTTATCAAACAAAAGAACCTTATACTACTCAGATAAGTCGTAGTATGCCTACAGCATTTATTTTTCTGATTGATCAGTCGGGTTCAATGAGCGAGCTCACCACAATGTATGGTAATAATATACGGAAATCTGAAGCTGTAGCTCGTATTGTTAATAATCAGATTAATGAATTAGTTCTACGTTGTGTAAAGACAGATGAGACGCGCCATTATTACGATATTGCAATCATTGGATATGGAAGTTCTGTTAATTATGCATGGCATGGAACTTTGCAAGGCAAGGACTTTGTTTCTCCCAAAGAGTTACAGGATAATCCATACAAGAAAATTATAGTGAGAGAAGAAAAGCAAAACCGTAAAGGAGTAAGCATAAAAGAAGTTGAACATATACAATGGATAGAGCCTGTAAACTCGGGTATGACACATATGTACGGAGCATTGAAAAAGGCTAAGGATTTGCTGGGGAAATGGATAGAAGCTCACGCAAAACAAGATTGCTATCCTCCTACGGTTATTAATATAACAGACGGGATAGTTAATGATGCCAATGAAGATGATATGATTCAAATATCTAATGAGATAAAGTCTATGTCTACGAATGATGGTAATGTTTTATTGTTCAATGTACATATATCAGGAAGTGGAGACAACTGCGTGCAATTTCCAGGTAGCAAAGATGAGATTCCTTCAAGGGATAAATATGCTCAATTGCTTTATAATATGTCGAGTCTTTTACCATTGCGATATAACGATACAATTGCTAATTACAAGGGGGGAACAAATAGCAATACAAGACACAAAGCTATGGCTTTGAATGCTGATATGTGTACATTAGTGCATATTATGGATATTGGTACGCCAACCAATATTAATCAAAACAAATAGTACTGTATTTATGATAATAAAGGGTTTATCAAGAAGCAAATTTGAGGAACAGGTTTTAAATGAAGATGCTTGTTCTTTTGGACAAAATTACTTAGCGGTTTCCGATGGTGCCGGTGGTGGAGGGATTTTTGCAGAACGCTGGTCACAGTACCTGGTTCAGCATGTTACTGAAAGCTCTATGCTTTCATTTACAGAACTCAATGAATGGATAGATAGTATTTGGGAAAAGTTCTATAATGAGCAGGAACAATCAGCTATTCAAAAAGGAGGAATGATTCTTCAAAAGTTTTACGATGAAGGCTCTTTTGCAACTTTAGCCGCTGCTTGGATAACAAAAAATAAATTCAATTGGATTACTTATGGTGACAGTGTCGTGTTTCATTATAACAGAAAAAGCAAAAAAATGGATCATTCTTTTACCTGCTTAAAAGATTTTGCATCTGCTCCATATCTAATAAACTGGAAAGATGAATTATCAGAAGGCGGATTTAAATATGGCACATTCCCATTAGATAAAGATTCTATCCTTCTTTTAGCAAGTGATACTCTTTCACAATATATTCTGATGATGTATTTACTCTGTAATCCTTCTTTAGAGCATGATAATGAAATAAATGAAGTGATAAATTCTCATTTCAAATTATCAAAGAATATTAGTATGGCTCAACTTTATATAAAGGAAGCAAAGCTGGAGTTTGAAAAAAATATTCTTTATCCGTTGATTAACTCTTTATCATCAGAAGAAGCTTTCAGCAAGTATTTAAAAGGATTATATGAAAGCGGATTACTAGGTTATGACGATTATTCATTAGCTATTGGAATTAATGAATTGACAAATGAACTTTCTTCAGAGAGGAAATGGAAACGTATTCCAAGAAAATTGAAAAAGTTACAAAAAAAGGAAAATAAGATAAGAAAGCAGAAAGTAAAAAGCTTGATTTAGAAATGGTCTATCCTTTTTTAATTTAAGTGATAAAAATAGTATTATTATTAACAATTTAAAAATTAAAAGTATGACATGGTTATGGGTTATTTTAATAGTTGCAGCAATTGGAGGCATTATCGGTTATTTTAGCTCGGGTAAAGGAGAAGATGCTGTTGCGGGTGCAGCAACAGCAGGCTTTGGATGTGCTTATATTATCTTTCAGATATTCATATTTATATTGGGCATTTATTTGTTATTTAAACTAGGAAGTTGGTTGTTTGGATAAAGATTAAAAACTTATTTATACATCTTCAAATGAAAATACAATTATCGTCAATCTTGCTATTGCTTATTTTGTTAGCTTGTAATGGAGGTAAGCTAAAATCTACCTCCGATAAAGATAGTGTAGCGACAAGCAAAAAACTTTCAGATACTGTTAATACGAGGAATGATTCTGACTTTTCTGAAAGAAATAAAGAATTTAAAGAGCTGGAATCGCATATTCCACGATTCTATATTAAGTATAAGCAACCTATAAACGGGTATACTGTAAAAGTGAAGGTTGAATCTATAGATGAGCCTTCGCGTGCTATATTGGAATTCTCCAAAGATGGTAAAGTAGCATTTACTTTAGAAAACAGATATTTTTATGAATCTGCTTTAGACGGTGATAGAAAGAAAATGTTTAAAAACGGTGTGTACTATGTTGATTATAAAATTAGAAAGAATGAAAGATTTTCTGGTGATTTAGATAAAGGTGTTCCTTTTTTCTTTCAGGATGTAAATTTTGATGATGCAAAGGAGTTGGTATTTTCTTTATGGGGGCAAGGGCAAAGACATACAAGCATGTATAAGATCTATTCTGTTAATGACGATGCAGAAGATATACTGTATCAGATTACTGACAATGAGCCATTTAATAAATTAGATGATTTTACTAAATTTGATCAAAAAAATAAAACAATAACTCTTTTTTGCGATGGAGGTGCTTCCAATTATACAGAATTTATTTATAAACTGAATAATGATGGGGATGACTTTGTACCTTTAAAGAAAATTGTTGATACAGTCGATGGAAGGACAATGGAATATAAAATTAAAGTTATAGCTAGTAAAAAATAGTGAATGGAACAAATTAAATACTTTTATTCGATTTTAAAAAACGATATAATTGAACAGAAGAAAACACTGATTATTTGGTTTATGATAATATATGTTGTGCTTACATTTATTCCAATTATATTCTTATTACTACTAGATAACACTTATGGATGCTCTTCTCCATATGATGCAAGTTATATATATATTCCATTTTGGTTATATTTGGGAGGATCTGTTTTTGCTTCATTTATGATAGCCTCAATAAATAGTAAATCTGGGCAAAACATTTCTTTATATTTACAAGTAAAGACCTTAGAAAAATATGTCACACATCTATTTATTATTGTGCTACTATTTCCAGTTGCATTTTTAGTAGCGTTTAAATTTGCCGATTATACTAGAGTCGCATTTTTTAATATATATTATTCTGCAAATTGTGATCCAATATCTTTAGTTAATGCGATAAGACATTGCTATAATCCTGTACTGGAATTCTCCGCAGGATTATTTGTACAATCAATTTTTATATTAGGAAGTACAATCTGGCGGAGAAAGTCATTCATAAAAACTGTAGCAATAGTATTTTCTTTGTATATAACTCTGGTTATACTAGAGTCTCAATTTGGAGGTTTTATATCAAGGATATTTAATAATATGAATTGGCTGATAGAAATCTTGATATTCTTATCACTTACACTTATAAACTGGAGACTTGGTTATTTGAATTTAAGAATAAATAGTAATAAAATAAAGTGATAATTCTCTCTAGCAATAGAGAATATGACCGATTGTTCAGCGGAAGATGCAGCAAGAAATGAAGATGGACCTGTATATAGGCTTGAAAAATTATGCCCTTATAAAATAATCAATCAGATGAGGGAATAAATGAGGGAGTAAATGCGAAAAATGAGGGAGTAAATGAGGGAGCAAAATAAACATCTAAATGAAAATAAAGTATCTATAATTTCCGGAGGCTACTACATTATAACAGATAAGAAAGAAGAGAAATAGTAATGAAAATCCTTACTGATATAAGTTTGGGTTGATAGGCTAANTAAGATTATATAAAAAATTGACTATAAAGATTATAAGTCAAAAANGNAAGTCATAAAATCAAAAAANGAAGTGATATTGTCATTNTAAAAATATATCTTTATGACTCATTGTTAATCTTTAAAAAACAGCCTATGAAAAATCTAAAAATGTTTATCAATGGGAAATTTGTAGAAAACGTTTCTGACAAATGGATTAATGTTCTGAACCCTTCGACAGAAGAAGTTATCTCACTGATGCCGGACGGTA
>JGI20225J20221_1002832_pt1 | contig 11810 bp, 10 predicted proteins | sample BioMet4_FD_20221 | JGI IMG/M metagenome (IMG submission 20221) | reverse complement strand
TGTCGGAGCATCGAGTCAGGACATCCGTCTCAAGCAAACAATCACAGCATTGCCTTGAGCAGATGCCATCACTCTCTAGTTTAGGGGTATCTTTGTATAAATAACTTTACAGAAAGAAACTTACTCAATTGATTAATCAAAGGTGGATAATAAGAGTAGAAGTGCAAAGTAAATCGTAATGAGGCTCGATAGGATTACGTCGCTGTTTTGAGTACCTGTTAGTGAATAATCGCATTGAGGAAGGAGTAGATTTCCGTAACATTGTCCGGATGAAACCAATGGATATCAGTGTCCCGTTTAAACCATGTCATTTGCTTACGGGAATAAATGCGGCTGTTTTGTTTGATTTTGTCTGTGGCAAAGGACAAGTCCCATTCCCCGTCTAAATAATTGAAAATCTCTTTATATCCCACGGTATTGAGAGAGTTGAGGTTACGGTATGAGTACACCTTACGGGCTTCTTCCACCAGTCCTTCTTCAATCATGAGGTCTACCCTGTGATTGATACGCTCATAAAGTTCTTCACGGGGGCGGGTCAGCCCTATCTTTATAATTTCAAATGGACGTGTTTTCTGTTCCCGAACGCGAAAAGAGGTATAGGTCTTACCGGTCATATAGCAGATTTCAAGAGCATGCACCACACGCTTTGGATTCTTCAAGTCAACAACCTTATAGTATTCCGGATCGAGTAGTTTGAGCTCTGCACAGAGTGGCTCCAGCCCTTCTGTCTCATATCGACGTAACATTAATTCCCTGGTTTCGTTGTCGACCGTAGGAATATCATCTATCCCTTTACAGATGGCATCCACATACATCATCGAACCGCCGGTAAGGATGACAGTATCATGTTCGGTATATAATTCACTTAAAAGCTCCATCACTTCCTCTTCGTAGCGCGCAGCACTGTAATAATCGGCCAGTTGCAGAGTTCCCACAAAATAATGTTTTACTCTTTTGAGTTGTTCCTCAGTCGGTGCGGCTGTGCCTATTTTCAAGTCGGCATAAAGCTGTCTCGAGTCGGCAGAGACAATGCAGGTCTTATACCTTTCTGCAAGTGAAAGACTAAGTTCCGTTTTACCTACACCGGTAGGACCTATTAATACAATTAGTTTTTTTTCTTTCAACATCGTCGTTGATATGATTATAGCCCTCTTGGTGATATACAAACTGTGCCAGGAGCCTTGTTGTCCGAATTCTTCTACCTCAACTTTTTAAGAGAAGGAAGATGAATCCGTTTTGCAGACTTCTGGCACAGCTATGCTAGAAACATATTGAATTATTGGCCTTGTCTTATTCGAAATAAATTCTTATTTAATGAAGTCTTATTTTCGTGAGATAAAGTCAATAACATCTTATTTTATTCTTCAGTGAGTGTGCTTTCTCCTCCTTCACCCAAATCAAAACCATCTTTGTCAAACTCTTCCATGTCGAAATCCTGGTCGCCGTAGAAGTTCTCATCCAAGTCAAGTGAAGAGTTGCTGGCTGCCATTTCTTCAAAATTGATAGTCTGCTTTGGTGCGTCACCTTCTTTCTTGCTGCACTTTGCTCCTTCTATGTCTTTCCCGGTAATAATTTCAGAAAGCTCAATAAAGAAGCAACGTTCAGTCATGTAGTCGAACACATAAATCAGTTTTTGTTTTTCATCTTCAATTAGCTCACTAATAGTCGTATCTTTCATTACCCAACTGTCCACTTCCGGATCATCATTCATCTCTTCAAGAGTGATTTCCTTTTCTTTTTCCCAATCATCATCACAGATGAAGAAAGAGGTCATCTGATCATCAGTATAGTTCACTGATTTCAGTATAGCTTTATGAAAGTCGTAAAATGTAGCTTCCGGATCTATTTGTATTTCTCTGAGGAAATCATCAACCTCATCAGAGATAAGTGTAAATCTATAAACCATATTCCGTTATTAATTACAAAGTTCTTTTTTACTGTTTTCTTTTCATTTTATAATGCCACGTTCCGAATTACGGATAAAGCTCACAATATATTCAATTTCAGGACTGCTTGGTATATCTTCTTCCACTTTCTTCAATGCTTCCGAAGTATTCAACCCACTTTGATAAATGATGCGGTATGCATTGTGGATATTTTCGATTGTCTCATTAGAGAAATTGCGACGGCGAAGGCCGACGATGTTAATTCCACAGTAGGCAATAGGATCACGTCCCGCTATGATATAGGGGGGAATATCCTTGCTGAAACGGCTACCTCCCTGAATGATCCCGAATCCTCCCACACGGCAGAACTGATGCATCAGTATGCTTGCACTGATAATCGCATTATCGTCAATGATAATTTCTCCCGCCATTTTAGTGGAATTCCCTATAATACATCCGCTGCCTATCGTTGCATCATGAGCCACGTGTACCGATTCCATAAGCAGATTATTGCTGCCTACCTTGGTTGTGCCTTTTGCTGCTGTTCCTCTGTTGACGGTTACGTTCTCACGAATAGTATTATTGTCGCCTATTTCGGCTGTGGTGTCTTCACCTCTAAACTTCAAATCTTGCGGTATGGCACCGATTACGGCACCCGGGAAGATGGTATTACCATTTCCTATACGCGAACCGGACAAGATATTGACGTTCGCCATTATGTTATTATTATCTCCTATGACTACATTCTTATCGATGAAGACAAAAGGAGCAATCTCTACGTTTTCCCCGATTTTTGCTTCGGGATGTATATACGCTAAGGGACTAATCATGTTTCAATTTATTTGTTTTTCACTATCTGAGCCATAAATTCGGCTTCGCAAACCACTTTCTCACCGACAAAGGCATAACCTTTCATTGTGGAAATGCCACGGCGGATCGGAGCTAGTAGCTCTACACGGAATACTAACGTATCACCCGGTACTACTTTTTGGCGGAACTTCACACCATCTATCTTCATAAAATAAGTGGAATAGCGTTCCGGTTCGTCTACCGAGTTAAGCACTAATAATCCTCCTATTTGAGCCATTGTCTCTATTTGCAATACTCCGGGCATAACAGGCTCTTGAGGGAAGTGTCCTTGGAAGAATGGTTCGTTTCCTGTTACGTTCTTCACTCCGACAATATAGTTCGCACCAATTTCAATCACCTTATCGACCAACTGGAACGGATAGCGATGTGGAAGTAACTCGCGGATACGGTTAACATCCATAATAGGCGGGCGGTTACAATCGTAGGTCGGAGCTTGTATTTCGTGCATGCGAATCTCTTTACGCATCTGGCGGGCAAACTTATTGTTGATGGTATGTCCCGGACGGGTGGCAATGATACGCCCTTTGATAGGCTTGCCAATAAGTGCGAGATCACCGATAACGTCGAGTAGTTTGTGGCGTGCACATTCATTGGGCCACACCAGCGGTTTGTGATTTATATAGCCTAAATGTGTGGCATCCATGTGTGGAACACCCATTACATCAGCCAGTTTATCATAATCCGGCTGAGACATCTGGCGTTCGTATATCACAATTGCATTATCTAAATCTCCTCCTTTGATTAGACCGGCTTGCAGCAAAGGTTCAATTTCGCGTACAAAGACGAATGTCCGGCTTGCAGCAACTTCATCTTTGAATTTGGCCATGTCTTCCAACGTAGCAAACTGGTTGGGTATGATTGTAGAATCGTACGAAACCAAAACATTCAGACTGAAGTTCTCGTCCGGAAGAACAATAATCGAAGAACCTGTCTCTTCATCACGGAACTCAATTTTAGACTTGATGATATAGAAATCCTTTACAGCGGCTTGCTCTTCAATTCCTACTTTTTCTATCTCGTTTGCATAATATAAAGCGCTCCCGTCAAGAATAGGAAATTCAGGGCCGTTGACCTGTATAAGGCAGTTGTCGATTCCTAATGCATAAAGAGCGGCCATGCCGTGTTCTACTGTGCTGACTTTCACACTATTTTTGCTAAGAACGGTACCACGTGTGGTTTCTACTACGTTATCAGCAATAGCATCAATGATCGGCTGTCCTTCCAAATCTACACGCTGGATCTTATATCCATGATTTTCCGGAGCCGGATTGAAAGTAACTGTCAGGTTTAGTCCTGTATGAAGACCTTTCCCGGTAAGCGAGAAACTGTCTTTCAAAGTCGTTTGTTTCAACATTGGTTACTTATTTATTTGTCGTTTTAATTCTTCTATTTCTTTACGGAGTGCATTCATTTCCAAATACATATCCGGTAACTTTCTGTATACAGCTGCAGCTTTGAAATAAGACTTCAACTCCATAGTGGGAGTGCCTATCAGCTGGCTTCCGTCTTTTATATTACCGGGTACTCCCGATTGTGCGCCAAGATTTACTTTATTACCGATGTGAATGTGTCCGGCTATTCCTACCTGACCGCCAAACATACACCATTCACCTACTTTAGCCGAACCTGCTATGCCTACTTGTGAAGCCATAACGGTATTTGCACCGACTTCCACATTATGGGCTATCTGAATAAGATTATCCAGTTTCACGCCTTTGTGTATGGTTGTTGCTCCCATTGTTGCTCTGTCTATGCAGGTATTGGCACCGATTTCCACGTCATCTTCCAGCACTACAATACCGATTTGTGGTATTTTGTCGTAACCTTCGGGGGTTGGAGCAAAACCAAATCCGTCTGCACCGATCACCACTCCCGAATGGAGTACACAACGATCTCCTATCCGACAATCGTGATAAATGTTAACTCCCGAATAGATCACACAGCCGTCTCCAACTTTTGCGTGGTCACCTATATAAGAATGTGGGTAAATCTGTGCATGATCGCCAATTACTGTGCCTGCACCTATATAAGCAAAGGGCCCGATATAAACATCATTACCTATTTTAGCTTGCTCATCCACATAAGCTAAGGGATGGATGCCGGTTTTCTTTGGTTTGCTTTGTTCGTAGAGCGATAGTAATTTAGCCAGGCTTTCGTATGCATTGTCCACCTTAATCAGTGTGGCTTTTATTTCTTGCTCAGGTTCGAAATCTCTATTTACCAGAACAATACTGGCTTGAGTGTCATAAATGTATGACGTGTATTTTGGGTTGGAGAGGAAAGATATAGCACCCGGTACCCCTTCTTCTATCTTTGCAAAAGTGTGTACTGTTGCATTTTCGTCTCCTATAATCTCTCCTTGTATAAATGATGCGATTTGTTTGGCCGAAAACTCCATTTTATAATTTCTATTTAATGACTTTACGCCGCAAATAACGGACTTTTTTTTAATATATCCTTAATGCTGCATGAATATTTTAGCTTACTTCGGTAAACGCAGGTAGCACAGGTAATACTTTTTCACTTTCTTCGATAACAAAGAAATGTTGAGCATATCCGACGCTTCCGCCACGTTTTTAATGCTTCCGTCATTGTACAGTATATCAATACTGTCGTCTGCCGGATTGTACATATTCTTCTCGATGCTGGGGGTAGAGATAAAATAACTCGCTTCGGAGGTTGAAATATTTAATTGCTGACTGATGCGCAAAGTTAGTTCTTTTTTTCGTTCTTCACTTATTGGCTCTGTGGAAATTTCAACCTTGAATATTCTCCGGTTTACCATTCCTTGGCTTAGGGTGGAGAGTACAACGTCCGGATGTGAGCACCAGACCTTTAATGATGTCCATATATCATTGTCGTCGAGTTCGATGTAATTCTCCAGACAGTCAGGGTTATTGTAAAATACATCCCGGTTTATATCGTTGTATAGGAAGAAATGTAAAGCGGGTGATGCGAAAAGTTCTACCCCACGGTTTGCCAATTCCTTGGCGCGGAGCAGAGTGCTGATCAGCATTTTTTCATAAGCTACAGATGTTTTGTGCAAGTATACCTGCCAATACATCAAACGCCTGGAGGTCAGGAAATTTTCAATGGAATAAATGCCTTTCGACTCAATGACCAGGTGGTCGTCTTTTACATTGAGCATTTTTATGATACGTGCCGATCCTATATTGCCTTCCGTTACTCCGGTGTAGAAACTGTCCCGTCTCAAATAGTCAAGGCGGTCCATATCCAATTGCCCGCTAACGAGTTGATGGAGGAAACGCTTGGGATATTCGTCTTTAAAGATTTGGATGGCAAGAGTGAGTTGCCCGTTCATTTCCTTATTAATACGCTCCATGAGAAGGAGTGAAATGTCTTCGTGGCTGACTCCTTTCACAATGGTGTCTTCTAAGACATGTGAGAAAGGACCGTGCCCGATGTCGTGCATCAGTATGGCTGCTTCCACAGCTTCAGCTTCACTGTCGAAGATAAAATTCCCTTTTGCCGTAAGATTCTGTATGGCTTCCGTCATAAGGTAAAAAGCACCTAATGAGTGTTGGAAGCGGGTATGTTGTGCACCGGGATAGACCACAGATGACAATCCTACTTGTTTGATGCGGTTGAGTCGTTGCAAAAGTGGATGGCGTACGATGTCATACAACAATCCTTTTGGTATATTGATAAATCCAAAAACCGGATCGTTTATTATTTTCCTTTCGTGTGACATATTTCTTTAATTGCTAGTTCAATTCTTTGTTTTACGCCGGTAATGTACATCTTTTGCGTGCGTCAACCTTGTCAACTCTAAAACATGGTTTGTATGCTGATGCTATTGGTTCGTTAGAGTATAGCTTCTAACTGTATTGCCATTTGTTGTTGTACCTCCTGCGCCGCAGCACCTGCAGCCTCGGCATAGTTTTCACCTTTGTCGGCATAAATAATACCACGGCTGGAATTTACAATCAGTCCGCAAGATGCGTTCATTCCATACTTGCAAACTTCTTCCAAAGAGCCTCCTTGTGCACCTATTCCGGGCACCAATAGAAAATGATCGGGCACAATTTTGCGAATGTCTTCGAAAGCGCGTCCTTGTGTAGCTCCAACCACGTACATCATCTGTTCGCTGTCCGCCCATTCCTGTGATTTGCGAAGTACTTTTTCGAAAAGACGTACTCCGTTCTGATCTTCTGTCATTTGGAAATCGTGTGATCCCTTGTTGCTTGTCAACGCCAATAGAATGACCCATTTATTGGGATAAGTAAGAAAAGGAGTCACACTGTCTTCGCCCATGTATGGAGCAACGGTTACAGAATCGATATTGAGTTCTTCGAAAAACGTACGGGCATACATAGCCGATGTATTTCCGATATCACCGCGCTTTGCGTCAGCTATGATAAACTGATCACTATAATTTTCTTTGATATATTGAACGGTCTTTTCAAAAGCAATCCATCCTTTTACTCCCATGCTTTCATAAAAAGCAAGATTGGGCTTGTAAGCTATGCTATATTCGGCAGTTGCATCGATGATAGCCTTGTTGAAAGCGAATATAGGGTCTTCTTCCTGGAGTAAATGCTGGGGTATCTTTTTGATGTCGGTATCCAGACCTACACAGAGAAAGGATTTCTTTCGTTTTATATTTTCAAATAGTTCTTGCTTATTCATAATGTTTTTGTCTCTTTTATCTGTATGTACACATTACACTTATAATGTTGCGGAGAATCTTAGCCTGTTTTAGTCGACCGCAAATAGCTACAATTCGCTTTCTTTCAGACGTTCAGCGTTTTCTGCAACGATCAGGTGGTCGATGCAATCCTGAATGTCGCCATCCATGAAAGCGGAAAGATTATAGATCGTGTAATTAATTCGATGATCGGTGATACGTCCTTGCGGGTAATTGTATGTGCGTATCTTAGCCGAACGGTCGCCCGTTGACACCATTGTTTTTCGTTTGGATGCTATGTCATCCACATATTTCTGGTGTTCTTTGTCGTAAATGAAAGTTCGCAGACGGGCAAGTGCGCGCTCTTTGTTCTTAGGCTGGTCACGTGTTTCGGTACACTCTATCAGGATTTCTTCCACAACGCCTGTATTCGGATTTTTCCAGTTATAACGCAAGCGAACTCCTGATTCCACCTTATTTACGTTCTGTCCACCTGCACCACCACTACGGAAAGTATCCCATTTAATCTCTCCTTCGTTGATCACCACATCAAATTCTTCAGCCTCCGGGAGTACAGCAACCGATGCTGCCGAAGTGTGGACACGTCCCTGCGTTTCAGTCGCCGGAACACGTTGTACGCGGTGTACGCCCGATTCATATTTTAAGGTGCCATATACACTATCGCCGATGACACTGCAAATAATTTCTTTAAATCCTCCGGCTGCACCTTCGTTGGCACTTGATATTTCAAGTTTCCATCCTTTTGTTTCACAATACTTGGAGTACATACGGAATAAATCTCCTGCAAAAATAGCTGCTTCATCACCTCCCGTACCACCTCTGATTTCAAGAATGGCATTTCGACCGTCTTGAGGATCGGCGGGTACCAGTAGCAACTTAATGTTTTCCTCCAATTCAGGCTGACGTGTCTGACAAGCATCAAGCTCTTCTTTAGCCATTTCGCGCATCTCCGGATCATTTTCGTTTGCTAAGATATCTTTAGCCTCTTCAATGCCGTTGATTACTTGAAGATATTCTTTGCGGGCATCCATCAGATCGCCCAGTTCTTTATATTCTTTAGTCAGTTTGACGTAACGCTTTTGATCTGCAATCACTGCAGGGTCGGTAATCAGCGTGGACACTTCTTCAAAGCGGGCTATCAGCCCATCCAATTTCTCGAGTATGGTATTATTGTCTGCCATTCTTCGTTTTATTAATAGTTGAATTCTCCGAATTCACTTTTTATGATCAATTCCTTCTTTTCACTTTCTTCAATCCGCCCTACTATTTGCGCATCAATATTGAAGCTCTTGCTTATGGCAATAACTTTCTCGGCATGTTCCTGCGATAGATAGACCTCCAAGCGGTGACCCATATTGAATACCTTGTACATTTCCGCCCAGTCTGTATTGCTTTGCTCTTTGATGGTGCGGAATAGAGGAGGGACAGGGAACAGATTGTCCTTTATCACACGACAATTGTCATTTATAAAATGAAGAACTTTTGTTTGTGCACCTCCCGAACAGTGCACCATTCCGTGGATATCAGAACGTAGTTCATCCAATAGCTTTTTCACAACAGGAGCGTATGTACGGGTAGGGGATAGAACCAGTTTGCCGGCATTAATAGGGCTACCTTCAACGGTGTCGGTCAGTTTAAGTTGACCGGAATAAACCAGTTCGTCAGGCACCGCTTTATCATAACTTTCGGGATATTTTTCGGCAAGATACTTCGCGAATACATCATGACGGGCACTTGTCAGTCCGTTGCTACCCATGCCGCCGTTATATTCTTTCTCGTAAGTTGCTTGTCCGTAGGAAGCCAATCCCACAATAACATCTCCCGGACGGATATTGGCGTTATCTATCACATCACTCCGTTTCATGCGGCAAGTAACGGTGCTATCTACAATGATGGTACGAACCAAGTCGCCTACATCAGCGGTTTCACCTCCTGTGGCATATACACCGACACCCATTTCGCGGAGCTCGGCAAGCAATTCGTCCGTTCCGTTGATGATGGCCGATATAACTTCACCCGGAATAAGTAGCTTATTGCGACCGATAGTGGAAGATACCAAAATATTATCCACCGCACCTACGCAAAGTAAATCGTCGATATTCATGATCAGAGCATCTTGTGCAATACCTTTCCAGACAGCTACATCACCTGTCTCTTTCCAGTAAAGATAAGCTAATGATGACTTGGTACCGGCTCCATCGGCATGCATGATGTTGCAATACTCCGGATCCCCTCCTAGAATGTCGGGAATTATTTTACAAAAAGCTTTAGGGAATATACCTTTATCGATGTTTTTAATGGCGTTGTGTACATCTTCTTTCGATGCGCTGACACCCCGCATCATGTATCTTTGATTACTCATGAGTTTTTTGATTTGCTTCGATTGAATGTGCAAAAATAGTCATTATTTTGCTTACTGCCTTGCGTTTGCAAAAGAAAGTGCGTCTACCTGCCTGCAGTGAAAGGTGAAGATAGGTATGGATTAAGACCTTATTCTCGGTTAGCTTTTGAGTAGCACATGCTTTAGCTTTTGTTTATTTCTCTATTATGCTTTTGCTTTACTTCTATGTTCATTGGTTACCCACGGCTGTGGGTAACTTGCGCCACAGTTGTGGTTCACGTGAGTCACAGCTGTGGAGCACATGAGTCACAGTTGTGGGTAACTTATATTGATTAGGACTTGTGCTAAAACAGATTACCAGTTAATGTAATACTTATGAGGGTAACTGTTTACTCTCATAGTGTCTCTCACTATTACCATCATCCTTTGATAGCCCATGAATAAGGGAATATAGCGAATATATGAGGGCATGATAGTAAAATAGGATATAACTTTTATTTGTATTGTTTGAGTTCAAGTTATGAATGCTACATTTTATCCGGATAGCATTGTCCTATAGAATACAAGAAGGTGTGTCAAAAGGCAAAAAAATAGCAGAACGCCCTTGCTACAACATGCTGTAACAAGGGCGTTTTTATGAAATAGGGGCTTTTGACACACCCCCTTTAATCAATTAAGCCTTATGGCTTAAGCTATGAATGTTTTAGAATTCAACTTTAGGAGCATTTTCTGCGCCTTCAGCTGCTTCGAAATAAGCTCGTTTGCTAAATCCGAAAATGCCTGCCAATATGTTTTTGGGGAATTTACGGATAGAAGCATTATATGCTTTAGTTGAATCATTGAAGTCTTTACGAGCTACATTGATGCGATTTTCAGTACCTTCCAACTGAGCTTGCAGTTCAAGGAAGTTCTGATTAGCTTTCAAATCAGGATAGTTTTCGGTAATAGCCAACAATTTTCCAAGTGCAGAAGTTATTGCACCTTGAGCTTTTTGATATTGGGCAAGCTTTTCCGGAGTAAGATCATTTGCATCAACTTTTATTTGAGTAGCCTGACTTCTTGCTTGCACAACTCCCTCCAATGTCTCTTTTTCATGGGTCGCATATCCTTTGACTGTACTTACCAAATTAGGAATCAAATCGGCACGACGCTGATATTGAGTTTCAACATTTGCCCATTGGTTACTTACTTTTTCATCCATATTTACTAAACCGTTGTAACCGGTTACGCCCCAAAGGAGAACAATGGCTACAGCCACAAGAAGAATAATAGTAGATTTCTTCATACGTAGTTATTATTAAATGATAATTTATTCTATTTATTAATGAATTGGTCACGATTAAAAACGGGAACCGGCTCCGCCACCTCCACCGGAACCTCCTCCAAAACTTCCGCCGCTGAAGCCTCCGCCTCCGCCGCCTCCAAAGAAGCCGCCGCCAAGACCTCCAACAAACGGGCCTATTCCTCCTCCACTGTGGTAATCGTCGTCTTCGGATTGATGGCGACGTATCACCTGGTTTCCACAATTCCGGCAGGTATATACAATTTCTTCCGTCTTTATGCCGTTCTTGTTTGAAATAAGCGAAACGTTGGTGCGTTGCAATTTATGTTTTCCACACTTCGGACATTTATTGGCTTTGCGCGCAATCAATATACTGATAATCATNATCACGGCAAACACACCGAAGATAGCGAAAAGTATNCTNCCGAAAGGTTCGTTGTCTTCATCTTCAGAATCATTTGTCATGCTTCCGTCCAGTACTTTGCAGACTGATTGTATACCGACTACCATACCTGCGTCCCAGTTACCATCTTTTAGATAGGGTATCATTTTGCGCGTTTGTATGCGTTTGCAAATCGCATCAGGAAGATCGCCTTCCAAACCATATCCTGTATAGAACTGGATACAGCGCTGGTCGGTAACCAGAAGAATGACTAGTCCGTTATTCTTCTCTTTCTTTCCTACTCCCCACTTATTGAGCAATTGATGGGAAAAGTCGAAACAATCTTCGCTGCCTATCGAGGGTACTACCGCTATGACCGA
>JGI20225J20221_1000318_pt2 | contig 11820 bp, 12 predicted proteins | sample BioMet4_FD_20221 | JGI IMG/M metagenome (IMG submission 20221) | reverse complement strand
GGTGCCGAATAGTCCTTGTATCGTACGGCGATCCCGTCGTTCAATCTGATACCCTTGGTGCTTGTACTGTTCCACCAATTCTGTATCCATCGTTTCTAACGCACACACCAGTGCCTCTGTGAAAACCCGCATAAACAGCTGCAATAATTTTGTTTCGCGTATGATCGCGGTATCGGATTCCTTTATTGTTTTGATAATTTCTGCTATAATATATTCCATGAGAAGACCTTCGGTTGTGATATATTTTGCTGGCTAGGCAATATATCTATTATCTAGGTCTTTTCTTTTTTTTGCAATATCTTACCGAGAACTATTTTACACTAAGATGAGAATTTAATTGCCTTACAAACACGACTAGTCTCACAAACATTTTCTGTAAGGCTTTACTTTAAGAAATCTTGTGGATAGTAATAGAATAACTGCGCTTTCTTTTTACCATAATAAAAACCTCCGTATAATGTAATTTTATTTTACACCACACGAAGGTTTACACAAAATTTGGGATTGCCCCTGTAAACCATTTCATCTTTCAGTTAAATGACAAATATTTATTCCATAAAGTTAACAATTCAAAACATTAGTCCAACTAAATATTTCAAATACGACAATTTTACCATCATTTTCTTCTATAGGTTTTACAGAAATATCAATCCAATTTTTAATATCATTGATAGTTTCACTATATCTACGATGCTTTTTATCCGTATATATGCATTTCTTCATCTTAATCGTAAGTCCTTTTTTATTAGAACATTGTTCAATATAAATATTTTGAAGATTCTTTATATCCTTTTTCAATGGTTCTAATGTATCTGCTAACGCAAGAATAAAACATAATTTGTTATCATCATTAATAGATATTTTTTTATATTTTTTTTCACACTTATTACTAGTTTTAAGATATTTTTTTAAGGTTGATAACCAAATATTATGCATTATGATTGCATCAGCTGCCTCTTCATATGCTTTAAAATGATTCGTCGATAAATGTAACTCTCTTCCATCATGCTTAACACAAAAATCTTCACGAGATGTTCCTGGTAATTTACATTGATACCACTCTTCAAACTGTTGCCGTAATTTATCATATAGCAACAATCCCCCAGCAATTCCATGATCAATTGCTGGGGGTAAATCTTGATCACCAGCACGCCCTTTAAAGTATGTATTCAATATGTATTGAGAGTAAAACGTTTTTATATGTAACTTCTCATCAAAAAGCATGTAGTGTAAATCATATTCACTTTTCAATGCGTTTATTCCACCCTTATGAATTTTCATTACAGTGTTGGGATCTTCATTTTTTTCAAATATGTACCCTATATCATGGTACAAACACGCTAAAAACCAACAATACAAAAAATTCATATGACTAAACTTATCTCTTTGTTGTGTATCTATGCCAAAAGCATCCATTATTTTAATTCCAAGAAAAAAAGCAGATACAATATGTTGATATTGTTCTTTAAGCTTGTTTTTTTTATCTTGAATCAATAGATTATTAAAAATTCCAAATTTACCAGAAAATTTAAAATATTCTTCAATAAATTTTTCTGCTTTACCTTCATTCTCCCATGGATACTCTATTTCACTAGAAAAATTTTTTTTATAATAAGACCAACATTCGGGTTTATTATAAATCGACCGATAACAAGATTCTAACGTTTCCATTTTTATATCACCCACTACCACAATCCACAACATAAAAATATTATCAAACAATTTCATGTTTAATTATATACTGAATACTTCCATTAGATCAAAATTATACTATAAGGAACTTATTCAAATAGAATTTTTTTATAGGTACCTTACATTTTTTATTATTTAATAAGATTACAGTATTGCTGAATATATTCCTTTCCCCGATACATCCGTTTTCTGCTGCTATCATATGCATGGTTGACGACACTTTTCGTTGGGTCATACTCCGGCGTTTCTATGTCCATCATGTCCAGTATCGTATGGATCATATCATCTGTCATAAAGGGGCGATGCACAGCTCCCGCTATTTTCTTTACCAGATCCGGATGTGTCTGCTTACAGGTATCCGAAACCCATATCACCATCGGGATTTCCAGCATGCGGAAATCTCCATGCGGTCCATGTCCGCAGAAATCTTTCCGTTCATCAAAGACATCTTCTCCATGATCTGAGATAAAGATGACAATCGCATTTTTATCTTCTACCCGTTTAATAATTTCATCAACTACATAGTCATCATATAATACAGCATTATCATATGCGGCCCGCTGGTCTTTATGGTTCCCACTGGTCATGCCCGTTTCATCTTCTCCCGAAAATAATGCAAAATTTTCCGGATATCTATCGGCATAGTTAAAATGCGCGCCCATTACATGAACAACTGCAAATTTCTTATTTCCCGAAGCTGCCAGTGTTTGTTCTAATAAAGGAAGTACCGCTGCATCATACGGGGTATACGCATCAAAATCATGAATTCGGGTAAAATAATGTTGATGGCAAAGATGGGCATACAGTAACCCCATATCACCATACTTCCCGGAACTTTCCTGATTGGAAATCCATGTCGTATCATATCCCGCCGCTGCCAAAATAGTAAATACATCGGTATAGTCCGAAAAAGTTCCTGTACTATCAGTACGATAAAATGTAAAGAGTCGTTTCAGTGATCCCTGTGTATAAGAATCGGGACTGATAGCATCCTGAAATACATACAAATTTCCCTGCTGTCGCCGCTTTTCCAGTAACGGGGTAGTCGGAAGAGAATACCCATATAGGCTCATATGATTCCGGGACGTTGATTCGCCCAGAACAAATACTACATAAGGAATCGAACTGTCATTCCGTGTTAGTGTGGCCGTATGCGTCTGCATGTTTTCATACTTTTCATGATATATCTGCTGTTCTGCATAGGCTACCGGCACCGTAACAACGATGCGTTCTGCTGCTATCCGGTCCTGTAAAATGATTTTCGGAAACATGGAAAATATAACGATGCAAATAATGCATTGAAAAAACGTAATCCATAAAAGAACCCCACTGGCTTTCTGCCAGTACCGCTGCAACAAATAATACGTAAGATATAATAGAACCGCCCCTGATAAAACAATTTCCACTGTATAGAAAAATCCATCTGCATAGGTTTTAATGAACCCTATACTTTCCGCTATATTCGTAGCCATGCATATCCGCATTAATGCATTCCCAAAAATTTGATGAAAACGGTCTAATGTAAATATATCTACCACTGTAATAATGCCGCTGCTACCCACTAATACCAGTTTGATTGCATTTTTTACCGTTTCTTTTTTTACCAGACATAAAAGGATGCCAATCGCACACAAAATAAAGATCAACCGGGAAAAATAGACAGCTCCTATGTACAGGACCAACAGACTGCTAAGAAATGAGCCATCCCATTGATATAGTATTTTTAAAAATAAATCGTTAAACAAGGAACTAATATTCAAGCCAATCATCAGTATAAAAAACAAGGCATTAGCTTGAACAAACCGATTGAAATGAACGACGGTGTACTTATATTTTTTTGAAAAAAATTGTTTCATTCGTTTGCCTCATTAAAAATATTTCCCAATTCGGGTCTGTAAATAGTTTTGTGCTTTTTTCCTAATTAAGATAAAGCAGATTTTACTTTATCGGGGAAAAAGACGGATAATTGCAGCAGGATTTGTCCTCAATTTTGAACCCGGCTCGTCCATTTTCTCAGAACGTCCATAGTAGCTAGATAGAGCATCTTCTGCAATGATTCGTCATTAGGGAAAATGCTTTTTCCTTTCGTCACTTTCCGAAGCTGCCTGTGGTAGCTTTCCATCATATTGGTTGTATAAATAATTTTCCGAATCTCCGGCGGGTACTTGAAAAAGGTCGATAGTTCTGACCAATTAGCTCGCCAAGAACTGACGATCAAGGGGTATTTATTGCCCCATATCGTTTCAAAGTTTTCCAAGAATTCTAGTGCCAGCGGCTCCGACGCCGCCGTATAGACCGGTTTTAAATCGGCCAGTACTTTCTTCACATCCTTGTAGGATACATAGCGAATGGAATTACGAATTTGATGAACCATGCATTTTTGAATTTCGGCCTCCGGGAAACAAGCTCCCATCGCTTCGTTAAATCCCTTTAGATTGTCAACGCAGCAAATGAGAACAGCCTGTACGCCGCGGTTTTTCAACTCATTTAATACAACTAGCCAAAACTTTGAGGTTTCATGTTCACCCATCCACATCCCCAAAACGTCTTTATGTCCGTCTAAATCAATGCCAATGACCCTGTAGGAGGCTTTGTTTACAATGGCACCTTCTTGACGCACTTTGTAATGAATCGCATCCAAAAAGACAACGGCATAGGTCTTTTCTAACGGCCGGCTTTGACATTCTTTGATCAACGGCATGAGCTTATTGGTTACGTTGGAGATCAAAATCGGCGATACGGTAATGCCATATAGTTGATTTAGGTGATCTTGAATATCTCTGACTGTCATGCCCTTGCTGTACAAGGCAATGATCTGTTCTTCAATGCCGGTCAAATTTTTCTGATGTTTTCTTACCATGAGAGGCTCATGTTCGCCTTCGCGATCACGAGGAATACGCAATTCGGTGTCGCCATATTCGCTGATTACAGTTTTCTTGCTATGGCCATTGCGGCGATTGTCGGTTTGTTTGGCAGCGTTTTCATTTTTACCATACCCCAGGGTTGTATCCATTTCAGCTTCTAGCATTTCCTGCATCGTTTCACTAAATAAATCTTTGAGCATTGCCGAAATATCGCTGGTTGTCTTCATGTTCCGTTCTTTAATGAGTTCCCGAATTTGTTCTTTTGTTAATAGTCCCATGCTTTTGACCTCCCTATCTTCATTCTACAGATTTTTTTCAAAAGCACAAACTATTTTACACTACCCCCAATTCCTGTATTTTTCAGAAAATCAGGATATGTAAAACTTGATTTATTATTTTTTATAAATACATTAGCTTAATTATACCTTTTTAAACTCATTTAGCCACTATATATTCCATCGTAAAATAATTTCCATTATACTTGGTAACAATTCTTTCAAATATATAGTTACCATAGTCCAATAGTATTTACTACGACAAATTGATTCACAATCCTTCAATATAATAAGAATCTGTGATGATTTTCCTTTTCTAACACCCTTACTCTAACATTTTTTCTATTCTCTTGCTTGGTTGTTCAATTTTAATCGGATAATCATCAACACCCCCTGTTTTTAATCGTTAAATATTTCATTATATCTCATAATATATATCGGGCATCTTGAAATGGCATATAAATTCAAATCATCTTTTATAGTTTCAATCCTTTTGTTCTATAAAGGATATCACCGCCCTTCAAAGTTTTTCTCAACCGCCTGTCAATGCCGTATCTAGAAGTTGTATCCCATTTGTCATCTCCACATCATTAACGCTAACATTTTCTAACTGAAAGGTTTGATCTTTAAAGACTTGAAACTGTATTTTACAGGTAGCCGGACGATTGTTCCAGTTACATTTTCCTGTAAATTCTACAATTTGTTTTCCTTGTTTTGATTTAAATGACCGCCATTTTCCTTCGGAAAAAAATTTATCAAATGCTTTTCCTATAGGAATATTGGGTTCTATACTCATAGAACCTTGTTGGACAATATGCGTATATTCATCTCCCGTATCTATTAACAACGCCCCTACAATAAAAATCATAAGTATCCCAATTCCCACTACCACCCACTTCATTGATTTGGAAATTCGCAGTATTGGTTTCGTATTATCTTTGACGGTAAACGAAGTTCCACAGACTTGACAAAATTTTGCATCATCTGGATTTTTTCCTCCACATTTCGGACAAAACATATTCTCATCTCCTTTCTATTTTTACTTACTATATGCATGAAGAATTTGCTAACGGATCTTCTCCATATGAATTTGGTCCTGCCGTCCCTTTCGCACACAACAAATAAAGACTAAATATATTCCCTATCACCGGAATAAATAACAACAGGATAAGCCATCCGCTATGATTGACATCATGGCAGCGTCGAATCCCCAACAGTAAATTATATATCCCGCATACAAAAAACATACACACACATAAGAGCAATACCAACATCGTAAGAACTGCAGCATATTTTGATTTTCCATGACCTATTGTGCCGGTAATCACACTTAATATTCCGACAGTTCCCCAAAAACACCACATCCATTTTTTGTACTGCAAATACACCGTATGCAGCCTATGAGAGAATGTAAAGCAACACCACATTCCCAGAATAATCCCTGCCGCTGTTACTGTTGCCGCTGTCCCCCCATCCAGCATCCATCCCACTAAGATAAAAAATATACTCATGCAAGCACAACTAATAGCAAGCCGTATGGCAAACTGCTTCCGGCCTATACGCCCTTTACTGGCAAACAGAACGGACACTTGCCGAATTACGGACTCAACACTCTGCTCCTCCGTATCCACTTCATTTATATTCTCTGATGCTGGATTTTCTTTTTCCACTAACTCAATAGGTTTTCCACACTGGGGACAATACATTCCCGGTACAGTCTGCTGAATCGGTGTTCCACAATAACGGCAGTATATCCCCTGTGACGATCTCTCTTTTTGCATAAATTTTTTTTCCCCACACTGCGGACAAAATTTTGCCGCTGCACTTATAATAGCTCCACAGTTCGTACATGTTATTTTTTCATCCATACCTATCCTCTCCCCCTACTTTTTATTTTCTTTATTTAACTATTTTATTTTCTTCCTCCCACCAAATTTTCTTCTCTTTTTCTTCGAAGGTAACCAGCAGAGAAATATCTATCCCTAACCCATTGGCAATATCAATCAGAATGGACATTGGCACATTATGGTTATATCTCCCTCGTTCAATCCGTCCGATGGAACTCACACTGACATGCGCCAATATTGCCAATTCTTTCTGTGTCAAATGTCGTATGTTTCGGTAATAGGCAACTTTAGCACCTATCTGTTTAAAGACAGTATCCTTATCTGCATACAATGCAATCACCTCCGGTTAAGAAATTGTTTCTTTTTCTGCCTCATATATAAAAAAACAGAAAGCAGGACTGGCTGCTTTCTGCTTTTAATTTATTATACGGAAAGAACCCGATACTTATTTTATTCTTTATTCATATTATCTCATAATTTTAGTACATTAGGTTCGCATATACCTGCTCGATATCCGCATACATACGCTGTTTTGAGCGTCGAATTAAGTTCTTCGTACTTCAGGCAATTCCAATATGCCACCTTCACTTGCATCGCCATGTCCTCTATCCCATAAAATCGGACCTCCTATATCAAACTAAAATGAGCTCATGATAAATCTCATGAGCTCTGCTGCTATCTATTTTCCATATTTTTATCAATTTTTTACTAATTTGCCAGTTTCTCTACTGAATAACTCCGTTCATCGCCGTACAGTTTCCCCCTTGCTTCTTAGCAAGGTACATTTGTTTATCTGCCAAACATAGTATTTCTTCTATGGACATATTTTCAGTCGCATTTTTCATATTCACCGTATATATGCCGATTGATGTAGAAATGCCTGGATCCTTATCTTGTCGTAATTGAAAAATTTTGATCCGAATTCGTTCAGCAATCTGATACGCAGACGCTTCCTTCACGTTGTTCAAGCATACTATAAATTCGTCTCCGCCAAAGCGGCACGCCCAGTCCTCTTTTATCCGAATCGTATTACAGAATATTTTTGCTACATCCGCCAGTACCTGATCCCCTTCCATATGTCCGCAGTCATCATTAATCAATTTAAATTTATCTAAATCTATAAATAAAAGTGATACGGTTTGTTGATTGGCTGCTGCTTCCCGAATATCCCGGTCCAGCCGGGAGTACAGATACTTTTTATTATACAGCCCCGTTAATTTATCCTTAACGATTGTATCATTCATTTGCATAAAAAATTGTTGAAATAAAACCGTTTCCCTATACTCATCATCCTCAATTGTTAAAGCAGTTGTCACATCTTTTACCAGTTCCAGTACACTTGGTTTTGCTTTATATAACAGCGGGATTACGGCAACCAGCCACAATTTATGGTGATATCGGACTAATTTATGTAATCCTTTCTCTTCCATATATGCTTTTTCCGCCATACAGCCATCTTGGTTACAAGGATAAGCCTGTTTTTTGGAACAGATACAGCATCCATTAAAAAACTGTGACTCCTTCCTGCTATAATCTACAATTACTTCTTTAGAAAAAGGATGTACGATTCTAACCACAGTATATAATGAACTTAAAAAAGACACAGCTACAACGTCCTGTGTATCTTCAACTCTTTGATTATTCATCATAAAAATGATGTCATCTCCTATATCATTTTTTCTCAATCTATAATAATGCATTATATAATAAGGTAATTAATACATCATTTGCTACGTCACTCCTTTAGTATAAATTACAACAATCACTACTTTTGCAGTCTGGAATTTATTATACCACGATATATTCCGCTGTACAGTACCTCTTCTTTTTTATTTATTACCACTACATAAATGCAATAAATAATATAGAATCCTCTTTTAAAAATAAAAAGGAGCAAAAGGCAGGACTGGCTGCTTTCTGCTCCTTTTTCACATGCGAGAAGGGTCGGATACCTGTGGTGGTTCTCTCCTATTATCTCATAATTTCATTGTATCGGGTGCGCCTGTATCTGCGGAATATCCGCATACATACGCTGTCTCCGATGTTACGCTATCCCTTTTGCACTTCGCTGACAGTCCATACACAAGGCTCTGCCATATTTATCCTTGGAAAACTGGAGTACCTTTTCCGTGATTACCGTACCGCAGACACTGCAAACAGGCTGTCGGGTAGGCTGCCGGGTAGATTGCCGGGTAGATTGCCGAGTTCGGCTCGGTACCGACTGCATCTGATGATGAGGTGCTGTTTTTTCTTCCGGAGCAGTTGTTATTTCATCCGTATGGCAGTCGGCTTCCGGATCATCGCCGGTACTAATGGCAAAGCTCAGGAGATAGGCATACTTAATGGCGGCGGTCTGGGCTTTCATGACCGCCTTATCTCCGCCATCCTGCCCGCTGCCCAGTCCTGTGATCTGGATCGTTTCCCCGGATTCTATATCCGTTAACTGGATATCCATCCGTACGGTTGCCAGTTTTTCTACATTTCCCTTTGCCGTGGTAATATCATCCAACCGAAGTAATTCCGGTACCGCCGCAGATGCAATTCCATATTGGACGAACGCCGTATTTATTTTTTCCAGTACATCGGCACTGGTCGCATACGTATACCCATGGTATTTGTTTTCCCCTTTTTTCATAACATATCCGCAATCTTTCATAACGGCGATTAGTTTTTTTGCTAAGGCTTTCATATACATTCACTCTCCTTGTAACAAATAGAAGTTTACCTATCCTATTTTTTCTCATCACACAGCAGCATCACAGTTACGACAGCCTTCGCAGCCGTGATACTGTTTGTGTCCCTCATCATCGATATAGAGACAGGGGGATGGTCCCCAGCAGGTTTCATACACTTCATAGGCCGTACTGGAATGAGTAGGAGCTGTATAGTCTTCCTGCAATTTTCCGTCTTGATACCTCATCCATCCACAGTTCGTACCGATATCTTCATCGGCCCATAAATGCGTAATGGTACTTTCTGAAAACATCGCTGCCAACTTTTGGATAACAGGTATCGGTGCTGCCCATGCTGTCTGGAAGGATATGGTATGATCCGGCTCCGTCATCACCACATCCATAGCATTCCATTTGGTGCCCCAGTGTGCGATAGACCAGCCATACCAATCCGTATATCCATATTGCTGTTGATTCTGATACGCTTTTTTACCTAAATTTCGGTTGATCTGCTGCTGTTTTTCCATCCGGCGAAGATACGCCTTAATCGACTCATGCGTATGTCGTTCTTTTTCATAGCGGCTTCGTAGGCCGTCCGGAAGTATTTCTTCCTGCAGGTATATTTCCGCATAAAAAGATAGTTCCATTACACTACTGGATTCGATTTGCAGGGACTGTGGCATCGGAATAATCCGGTTGAAATCCAATAGGCTGGCCTTCCCTTTCATGGCTTCCCATAGTTGTCCGATATGGGGACCGGTAATCGTCATCTTGTTTTGCACATAATTTGGCATACTATTATTCTTCCTTTCCTATTTGTTTTATGTACCTTTTTTAGCTATAGCATAAAGGCTGTCCCACCTGTCCACGTTGTCCGCAAAATAAAAATAACCTATATACAATATCCATATAGGATTATATTTTTAGGACAGTGTGGACAAAACGGACAGATACTATTTTAATAGGTCATTACCCGGCTTTTCTAAACTGTTGCAGCTTTCTGCCATAGGGGCAGTATTCCCTGCCATCACAATAATCCAAACATTTCCGATTCTGCCATCGTTCCCGGGAAGAACAGATCGGCGGCAGGATATGGGTTTCTTTTGCCTGCTGCAGCAGTGCTGCTTTTCGACTGAAATATCGGTTGATCCATCGGTTGCTGATTTTGTAAATGGGAATAATATATAACGGTTGGTCAATTCCCCGTTCGACAGCAATACGCAGTCCGCTGTCCCGGCATAGTGCCTGAATATACATCCGGTGTACCGGAAATCCGGCCTGTTCCAAGAGCATCCGATAGTAATTCAGCTGTACAGCCCAGTCCCATACGTGCCGTACCCCGTCATGACAAAGAATCGTCTTGTATTTTAGTTGTCCTTTTCTGGATCCGGTTTTATAGCATTCTCCGGTAGGAACCTTCTGTTTATAGATTCCCAATGCTTTCATCAGCTTATAAGAACTCGTGACTTTTAAATCCCCCAGTACACCTTCTTCCGTATCAATGATTTTTCCGTATAGATCGAATTGGCCACTGGTAATCTGATCTTTTAATCGGATCTCGCTTAAAATCTCGCCCTGCGTACAGCGTTCATGCATGGTATGAACAGCTTGTCCTTGCAGTGCATAGAGAATACGCTGGGGTGATACGGCATAGGGCATGGTTTTCTTTAAGTAGGTTTCCCGGACTCCAGCAATCAGTTCTGTCACCGTTGGTTCTGTGATTGGACGGTTCACGGATTTGGCAATGGCACGGAGTGTTGGCAAAAACATGCACCGGGTCTGTTTCGGACACGCTGTCAGGCATTGCAGAATCGGAATACGCTGCCCGTCCGGGCAGATAAACTGTGTCGCTGGCATCTTATTCACTTCCTTCTACTGTGGTTTTGAGCCCATTGCAAGGGATGGATCGTTCTGTATTACGTGTAGGTGCTATTGTTGGAAAATTCAATTCCCTTACGTCATGGTCTTCATCCTGCACGGCAATATATACTTGCCGTGTTGTTTTTGTCTGGATCAGACCGAGGGATATGCGTCCGACCTGCAGCGCCATCCGTCCCGGCAGATTGGCTTCTATGATCAATTGCAACTGGTTCATCTTACTCGTCATCTTCTTTCCATAACTCATTCATGGCTTTCCGAAAACTGTAGCAGTCATACTTGCCGATGATGATATGATCCAGCAGCTGGATATTCATCAGGGTTCCGGCTTCCAATAATCGTTTCGTCATCGCCGTATCCTGTGTACTTGGGGACGAATCACCGGAGGGATGGTTATGGATCACAATCACTGCCGCTGCCATCTGCTGTACGGCCGCATGGAATACTTCCCGAGGCGTTGCCAGGGACGCATCAACTGTACCAATGGTGATCTGTTTCTTTTGTAAAATATGGTTTTTGGCATCTAACAGCAAGGCCCAGAGTTCTTCCTGCTGCCGGTCCGCTAAAAACTGGAAACATTGGATTGCTTCAG
>JGI20225J20221_1002305_pt1 | contig 11835 bp, 15 predicted proteins | sample BioMet4_FD_20221 | JGI IMG/M metagenome (IMG submission 20221) | reverse complement strand
CGGATCCTGCGGGAATTCTCTTCCCATTTCTTTCTTTACGAGTGCTTTGTATCCTACGATGATCTCTTTCAGATCTTCTGTTGAAAGATCTACGTCCTGCTCTGCACCGGACTTTTTCTTCTGAGCATCAAAGATTTCATCAAACTTTGATTTGGAAATCGTCATAACGACATCACCAAACATCTGAATGAAACGCCTGTAGCTGTCGTAAGCAAATCTCTCATTGTCAGTAAGCTTAGCCAGGCTGACAACTGTTTCGTCGTTCAGACCAAGGTTAAGAATAGTGTCCATCATTCCAGGCATAGAAATTGCTGCACCTGAACGAACAGAAACCAACAGAGGNTTTTCTATGTTGCCAAACTCCTTGCCCATTACTTTTTCAAGTTCTGCAAGTTTTTCAGCAATCTGGCCTACGATCTCATCAGAGATATTCTCTCCGTCAACATAGTACTGATTGCATGCCTCGGTAGTCACTGTAAAACCGAATGGCACTGGCAAACCCAGTTTGGTCATCTCCGCCAGATTGGCGCCTTTTCCGCCCAGCAGGGCTCTCATGTCCTTAGACCCTTCGTTAAAGGAATACACGAATTTTCCCATAAATAAATCTCCTCTCAGTTAAAACTGAAGTCTTTCTTCAATATATGCTTTGACTTCTCCAATTGGGATCCTGACCTGTTCCATCGTATCTCTGTCTCTGATGGTAACACAGCCGTCATTCTCTGTGTCGAAGTCTACGCATATGCAGAAAGGAGTACCTATCTCATCTTCTCTCCTGTATCTCTTTCCGATTGAACCAGCTTCGTCATAATCGATATTGAAGTACTTAGACAGTTCTTCAAATACCGGCTCAGCTACTGGAGCCAGCTTCTTTGCCAGCGGCAGCACTGCAGCCTTGAATGGTGCCAGGGCAGGATGGAATCTCATGACGATCCTCACGTCCTCTTTTCCCTTGGCATCTGTTAATATCTCCTCATCGTAGGCGTCAATCAGGAAGGCAAGAGTGACCCTGTCCGCTCCGAGAGACGGCTCGATGCAATAAGGAACAAATTTATCACCCGCGTCAGGCTCTGTATAGCTCATATCCTGACCTGAGAATTTCATGTGCTGTGTAAGGTCAAAATCCGTTCTGTCGGCAATTCCCCACAGCTCGCCCCATCCAAACGGGAACAGGTATTCTATATCCGTAGTGGCAGTGCTGTAATGAGAAAGTTCTTCCTTGGAATGGTCACGGAGTCTGATATTCTCCATGTCCATATTCAATGATTTAAGGAAGTTCTCACAATAGTCCTTCCAATATGCGAACCATTCAAGATCAGTTCCAGGTTTGCAGAAGAACTCCAGTTCCATCTGCTCAAATTCTCTGATCCTGAAAATGAAGTTTCCAGGAGTAATCTCATTTCTGAATGACTTGCCGATCTGCGCGATACCAAAAGGTATCTTCTTGCGTGATGTTCTCTGAACATTTTTGAAGTTGACAAAGATTCCCTGAGCTGTCTCAGGTCTGAGATATATCTCAGATTTAGAATCCTCTGTAACTCCCTGGAATGTCTTGAACATGAGGTTGAACTGTCTTATGCCCGTAAAATCGCTTTTGCCGCATTCCGGACACTTGATCTGATGTTCCCTGATGTATCCTTCCAGCTTCTCATTAGGCCATCCGTCAACCGTTATGACCTCCATGCCGTTTTCCTGCATGTAGTCTTCGATCAGTTTATCTGCTCTGAATCTTGCCTTGCAGCTCTTGCAGTCGATCAGAGGATCCGAAAAACCTCCGATATGTCCTGAAGCTTCCCATGTCTTTGGATTCATAAGTATGGCCGCGTCCAGGCCAACATTATATTTTGATTCCTGAACGAATTTCTTCCACCATGCCTTCTTTACGTTGTTCTTGAACTCAACGCCCATTGGACCGTAATCCCAGGCGTTTGCCAGACCTCCGTAAATTTCTGAACCAGGATATACGAAACCCCTGTTCTTGCACAAAGCAACGATTTTCTCCATTGTAACTTCTTTACTCATTAATTATTATACCTGCCAATCATTATTATTGTTTAGTTGTTTTCAGGATGGAACTCATCGTATTTGCAGTCGTCACATCTCTCTTCGCAAGGATCCTCACATTTCTCGCAGTCCTTGTCGCAGATGTTGATATCGTCTACGTTTACGTCGTCATCGTCGTCATCCTTTTCTTTGGCGAATTTGCTCTTCGCCTTGTTAGTAACGTCTTTAGCCTTGCTGAACGCATCGTCAGCCTTGTCTTTCATGTCTTCGTAGAAGTCCGGGGCTTTTCCCTTCAGATCTTCGTAAACGCCAGGAGCCTTGTCTTTGATGTCTTCATAGAAATCACTGCTCTTCTCCTTGGCATCTTCGTAGAAATCCCCTGCTTTTTCTGTGATGTCAATAATTGATCCGTCATCCTTGACGAACTCGATCTTGCACTTGAAACCGAAGGCAACGACAACGCCTGCGATCATTCCCCATGGAGCTACTACTGTTCCCAGGATTCCAACATTAAGCGGAATGTTCAGGATAGTATCGCCGTTTCTAGTTACCATGATCTTGGCAACATTGCCCTTCTTAACGATTTCCTTCATTTTAGCAACCAGAGCCTCGCCCTGTGCACCGATGTTCTTGTCAGTACCCTCGTCGACCTTTTCCTCTATTGAGATTATAGCGTCGACTACATTTCCGTCTGCAGCTTCCAGAGCTTCCTTGGCTTCCCTGTAAGTAACGCCGGTCCTGTCCTTTACAAGTTCAATTTTCTCTAATGTAATCTCCATTTTCTACCTCCTATATTTTTTCATGAAAAATACTGTCGCTTTTCAAATCACCAAGATCCAAATGATAATTCATATATTCTCTTAAAATGGATTGAAGCTCTTCGGCGATCTTCGCATCCAGGGCTATCTTCTCAAAGGCGTCAATAGGCTTTTCTGAAAAGTATTTTAATATATCTACTATATCAAATTTTACATCATAAATCAACGTCTCATTGGCTTTTTTCCTGCATTCGTCACATATCATTCCGCCGTCCTTCACACTGAAAGCAGAGAGATTTTCAGCAGCTCCGCAGCATGCGCACTGATCTAGTTGAGGGAAGGTGCCGAGAAGTTTCAGCATCTTGGCTTCATAGGCCAAAACGATCGTCTGATAGCTCTTAGCCCTGTCTTCGATCTGCTCCAGAAAGGCAATCAGCGCATCGAATATTTCCTCCTGCGGGATTCCTTCAGGTATCAGTCTTTCTGTCACCTCCATGGCAAATGAAGCATAGAGGAACTTGTCTACATCCTCTCCAATGCGGAAGAAGCTCTTCTTTACGTCAGCGCTATTCATATTGTAGTAATCGCCATTTTTGTACAGCTCATATGTACCATAGGTAAATGGCCGCAGAGCCAGGGCAGTCTTGCTCTTTCCCTTTTCTGGCAGGCTGCTTCCCACGCTGATCTTCCCGTAATTTCTGGTGAACAGCGTCATCATCTTCCTGCCGCCGGAGGCTTTGATCTGCTTCAGTATTATTCCATCACTGCTGATATACATTTCTCACCTTTTACTTCTCCTTATAACCGAAGTTCGACAGCGCAAAATCGCTGTCCCTCCAGTTTTCCTTGACCTTTACCCAAAGTTCAAGATAAACCTTGGTCCCAAGCAGCGCCTCGATCTCCAGCCTTGCACTCTTGCCGATTCCCTTCAGTTTCTTTCCCTGCTTGCCGATGATTATTCCCTTATGTGACTTTTTCTCACAGTAGATCACTGCACCTATCCTGGTGATGTCAGGTTCTTCTTCGTAGCTTTCTATCTCGATCGCTATGCCGTGAGGAACTTCCTCATCAAGGAACATCAGCGCCTTTTCCCTGATGATCTCGCTGACGATGAATCTCTCCGGATGATCTGTGATCATATCTTCCGGGAAATACATCGGTCCCTCTCCAATATACTCTTCTATCTTTTCAATGAGGTCCTGTACGTTCTTTCCTTCCAGCGCCGANGTGCCGTAGATCGCCTGGAACACACCCATCTCGTCATAAGCCTGATATATTTCAAGATACTCTTCCGGCGTCATCTTGTCGATCTTATTGATTACCAGTATTTTAGGCGTATCCAGATCCTTGATCATGTCCACAATGTACTTGTCTCCAGGCCCTTTGGTGATCGGGCTGTCCACAAGGAACAGTATGACATCAACTTCCTTAAAGGTGTTGATCGCCATGTCGTCCATGGCAGCACCCAGTTTGTTTCTGGCCTTGTGAATGCCAGGAGTATCGATGAACACCATCTGTACACCGTCTCCATTCTCATCAAGCCTGGTATATATGCCGCGGATGCTGTTTCTCGTTGTCTGCGGTTTATCTGTCGTTATTGCGATCTTCTCCTGAAGCACCGCATTCATCAAAGTAGATTTTCCTACGTTTGGTCTGCCGATTATGCCGACGAACCCTGATTTCATCATAATTTAAATCCTTTCGGCAGAAGTTCTCTCAGAGTGTATTTCTCCAGGTGGTCTTCATCACTTCCTGTGATGACTTCCATATCTGGTGAAAATTCATATAGGAACTGTCTGCATATCCCGCATGGCGAACTCTCGCCTTCGCAGGAAACTATTGCAATTGCTTGGAATTCCCGGTATCCTTCCGATACTGCCTTCACGCATGCCGTTCTTTCAGCGCATATCGTCGCACCGTAAGTCGCATTTTCCACATTCACTCCCGTGAACACTTCCCCTGTAACAGTCAGCAGCGCTGCGCCTACCTGAAACTTGGAATATGGCGCATAGGCATTTTTCATGGCTTCCCTGGCTTTCCGATACAATTCTACATCATTCATCCAGCTGCCTCCCAATACCGAGGTATTCCATTACCTCTTCCTCTCTCGCCCTCATCTCGCTCTTGTCTTCATCGGTCATGTGATCATAGCCGAGCAGATGCAGGATGCTGTGGGTGAAAAGATATATTATCTCACGTTCAAAGGAATGGCCGAACTCTTCAGCCTGCTCCTCTGCCCGCTGTCTGCAGATGACCGCATCGCCGAGACATATCTCTCCTTCTTCCGGTATGTCCGACATGTCGTCAAACTGCGGAAAGGACAGCACGTCAGTCACGCTGTCTACCTGCCTATACTCAGCATTGAGCCTTTTGATCTCTTCAGCCTCAACAAAACTCACGCTGATCTCCGTGCGGCTTTCGTCTACGCCTTCAAGTTCTAGGCAGCGCGCCGCAGACTTTTTCATCGTTTCCAGTATTTCAGGACTTACTTCCTGTCCTTCTTCAAAATATATTTCCATGCTACTCTTCCAGCTCCTCCGGGAACTTCCGGTAATACTGATCGTATGCGTTAACTATCTTCTTTACAAGTTCATGTCTGACAACGTCAACATCCTTGAGATAGATGAAATCGATCTCCCTCACGTTTCTCAGCACTTTGGAAGCCTCAACCAGTCCGCTTTTCTTGCCTCGCGGCAAATCGATCTGGGTAACGTCTCCTGTCACCACGACCTTGGACCCGAAGCCCATTCGCGTCAAGAACATTTTCATCTGCTCTCTGGTCGTATTCTGCGCTTCATCGAGGATAATGAAGGAATTGTCCAGCGTTCTGCCTCTCATGTAAGCAAGCGGCACTACCTCAATGACTTCCTTCTCCTTCAGTCTCAGCGCATTGTCTCTTCCCAATATATCATAGAGTGCGTCGTACAGTGGTCTGAGATAAGGATCGACCTTTTCCTGAAGATCTCCAGGAAGGAATCCAAGTCGCTCTCCGGCTTCCACCGCAGGCCTCGCCAAAATTATTTTCTGGACTTCCTTATTTTTGAAAGCCGTGACTGCCATTGCCACCGCCAGATAGGTTTTGCCCGTTCCGGCAGGTCCAATGCCGAATACTATATCCTTCTCTCTGATGCTGGCAACGTAATTCTTCTGTCCAATTGTCTTCGGCTTAAGCGGTCTGCCCTTGCTGGTAAAACATATGATATCCTTGTTGACGTTGTTCTCCCTGTATGACAGTCCCTGCTGCCTAAGGCTGATAACGTAGTTAACCTTCTGGCTGTCCAGCCTTTCACCGACACGTATTATGTCCATCAGTTCAGACAGTATGGCCTCTGTAAGTTCCGGATCTCCTCCCTTGAGCAGCAGTCCGTCATCTCTCTGNATGATCTCCGTTCCGGTGTTTTCTCGGATCAGCCCAAGATTAGCGTCCATGATGCCNAACAGTTCGGCTCTGTCAACGTCGTCTCCGATTTCGATCTTTCTCAGTTCTTCGTTTGCGTTAGTCAATATTTGATTCCTTTCCACGCACTAAGCGCCTCGCAAATTGATTCAACTTGTTTTTCAACATATATATACATAGTATATTATATTTTCTTTTGAACCAAATATCAACACTAAAAAAAAGAACTGCTAAGCGTTTAAGCTTCACAGTTCTCCTGATTTCTCATGTTATTTTGACAGGAATTCGTTCACAATATCCTTAACGTCGCCGCCGTCGGCAAGTCCCTTGACTTTACCCATGACTGCGCCCATCAGTTTGCCCATGTTCTGCTTTCCTCCTTCAATACCAAGTGAGGCTGCAGTTTCTTTAACAACTTCCTGAAGTTTTTCTTTAGAAAGCTGTTCCGGGAGATATTTTTTCAGAACTTCTATCTCACTGTTATATGCATCGACCAGATCTGTTCTTCCAGCTTTTTCAAAATCAGCAAGGGCATCCTTACGCATCTTTACCTGTTTGTTAAGGATCGCAATAACGCCTGCATCGTCTAATTCTTCTCTATTGTCTATTTCATACTGCTTTATAGCTGCACGAGCCAGACTTACTGTGTTCTTAGCTGTCTCATCGTGGGCTTTAAGAGCCTCCTTGAAATCAGCCATAAGCTGTTCTTTTAAAGTCATTTAATCACCTCATTTCTCAACGAAAGGCAGTGACTATATCTATTACTAATATTTCTTAGCCTTTTTCCTGGCTGCCTCTGACTTTTTCTTTCTCTTAACGCTTGGTTTCTCGTAATGCTCTCTCTTTCTGACCTCGGCCATGACGCCGTCTCTTGCGCATGANCNCTTNAATCTCTTNAGAGCACTTTCCAAGCTTTCGTTTTCTCTTACGATTACCTGTGCCATATTCCTGTTCACCTCCTGCCTTATCTGAAATTATAAGCTGTTTACAGTCTTGCGGATATAACGTGAATATTATACTATCAATTAAATTGTAAGGCAAGTGGTTTTTTGAAATCCTGCCTATTTACCTATTTTCATTGTAATAACCGCGTTGCAATCTTCTGATGTCTTGGTTATCCTGACATAGTAAGTGCCTTCGTCGAGTTTTCTGCCTTTATCCGTCAGCGATTTGATCCTGTGACCTTTTGAATTGTAGTACCTTACCTCGTAGTCGCTGTTGCCGTGGATCGTTTTGATCACTGAAGACACCGATGCGTCTTCCTTCAGGCTGAACTTATACCAAAGTGATGCATCTTCGTAGCCCTTCATTCCGAGAGATACACGATTGGTCTTTCCCGGAGTGACTGCTGCAGCTGTTGATTTTACTGATCCTCCAGCTACTGTGTCAGCCTTGAATTCAGTCTTAAGCGTAAACAGCGGTATGCTGCTGCGGACTTCTGCGTAGCAGGAGCCTTTGTTCAGCGCATAGTAAGCCGTTGCTGTCTTGCCTGACTCAATGGTCAAGGTCTGTCTGTTCATTGCCGGTTCGACTNTGCCGGCGTCTGCCAGAGATAGAATGATGTCGTTGTCAGCAGGCAGGCTCAGACTTCCAATTGTGTATGAAAGAGTCACCTTAAGATATCCCGGTGTCTCAGCTGCAAATTTGTAATAGGAATTGTCCACCGACATAGGCTTCATTCCTCCGGTCACCGTTTCGCCCGAGGTAATCTCCTTGTAAGTCTTAGCCAGAAATGCGCTGAAAGCGAAATCTGTTTTCGTGCCATACTGCAGCTTGCCGTCAGGATCCTTCAATGTAAGCTTCATGTAGTATTTAGCGCCTTTATCAACAAACGCGGCATAGATATAGCGGCTTTTTCCTGCTGCATCATTCATGACTAGAGTGCCGCCCGCCAACGCCTGCTGTATCGCCGAAGACGAGCTGCAGTCAGCGCTGGTGAAAAACTCAGCTGAAACATACGGGCTGTCAAAAGCAGCCGCCATGATCCCCGCTTTAGGCGTTTTGATCGGTATTATAAGGCTGGAACCACTGTAACCGCTGGTCAGCGAACCAGTATAATCGCCCGGTGTGTCAACGGTCACGCTTTCTGCCGCCGCGCCGGTGCTGTCTTTAATTCCTGTCGCCGTCTGGGTGTCCGCCATTACAGGCACCGCGGCGAAAATCATGGCAGCAGATACCATGATAGCTGCTGCCTTGAAAAATTTCCTCATTTAATATAATCCTCGCTAATCGGCATCAGCCTGGTGGCCAGCCGAATTTTCTGTTTCCAAGAATATGGAAATGCAGGTGTTTTACCGTCTGGAAAGCATTCTCTCCGTTGTTGCTTACGACCCTGTATCCGTTTTCGATGCCCAGGTCTTTGGCAATTTCGTGGATCTTGAACATCATGTATCCGAGAAGTTCCTTATCCTCCTCAGAGACGTCGTCCAGGGACTCGATGTGCTTCTTAGGAATAACAAGCACGTGGATCGGAGCCTGGGGTTCAAGATCGTGGAATGCGATTATCTTATCGTCTTCATAAGCGATATTTGACGGTATTTCATGGTTTGCAATCATGCAGAATACACAATCAGACATTCTCGATCTCTCCTTTCATTCCGTCTTTAAAAGCATTTACAAGTCTTACGTTGTAAAACTGTTTTAACATTTCTTCGCCGCCGGCAGCCCACACCTTCACGTAGTTGTCCGTGAATCCGGTTATCAGGCCGTCTCCGTCGGTCTCTTCGAACAAAACCCTCCGGGTCTGCCCTGCACATTCATCAAAGAATTTTCGCCCGGCTTCGGCAGCTTTTTCCATCAAAACCCGGCTTCTATGATTTTTGACATCGCCGGGCACCTGATCCGCCATTTCAGCTGCGACCGTACCCTTGCGTTTGGAATATTTAAAAACGTGGACCTTGCAGAATCCGGCTTCGCTTACAATTTTCATGCTGTCTGCGAAATCCTCGTCTGTCTCTCCTGGAAAACCTACGATTATATCGGTGGTTATTCCGTAAAGAGGGTCGTGTTCCTTAAGCACTTTTACTATCTCCAGATAATCTTCTCTNGTGTAGTGTCTGTTCATAGCTGCNAGCACCCTGTCTGAACCGCTCTGAATCGATAGATGCAGATGCGGACAGAGTTTCTCATAGGCAAGCAGGCTCTTGACATATTCAGCATTGATCACCGTAGGTTCCAGGGAACTGAGCCTGATGCGGAAGTCTCCGTCAAGGCTGTTGAGTTTTCTGATCAGCGGTTCAATGCCGCCTTCTCCCAAATCGGTACCATAAAGTGCCGCATTGATCCCGGTTAGTATTATTTCTTTGTAGCCTGAAGCTATTAGTGAAGCAGCCTCTTCTGCTATCTCATCAGCGCTCCTGCTTCTGACATGTCCTCTTGCGTATGGAATGACGCAGTAGGAGCAGAATCTGTTGCATCCTTCCTGGATCTTGATATACGCCCTCGTTCTGGAATCCATGGCGTGGATCACGCCTTCTGATATGTATTCTGTAAGTTCGTCTGAACTTAGAACATGGATATCAGCATGCCGTTCACCCTCTGGCTGGCTGCATGCCTCAGACGCTTGCTCTGACCCGGCTGAAAGCTTTGATGCTCTTGCTTCATCTATGTATGAAAGAATGTTTTTCTTTTCGTTGGTGCCGGCTACAACGTCGACTCCTTCAATCTGACTGACCTCGTCAGGGCTCATCTGGGCATAGCACCCGGTCACCGCGATCAAAGCCTTCGGATTGACATTCTTCATCTTCCTAATGTACTGACGCGACTTTCTGTCGGCCAGATTGGTAACGGTACAGGTATTGATCACATAGACATCGGCGAAATCCTCTTCGCCGGTTATTTCATATCCGGCTTCAGCGAACTGCTCTTTCATCGCTTCCGTCTCGTACTGATTGACCTTGCACCCAAGAGTATGGAACGCTGCCTTCATCAGGACCTGTCCTCGATCTNGTAGATTGCCTCCAGTATTTCCTTGGTGTCCTTGGCAACATAATCCGGCTGGAGCTTCCATTCTTTTGCAGCCGTCGGATCATTCGGCAGGAAGGCAATGCTTCTAATGTGAGCTCCCACCTCTTCTTCTGCCCGCTTGACAAGTTCTACATCAATTGCATCGTTTCCGATATAGGCAAAGACTCCGCTGTGTATGCTTCTCTTCATGCCGATCACGCATTTTACTATTGCAGTCGGATCAGGTTTGCTGAATTGCTCCGGCACCTCTTCATATCCGACAACGCATCGGAACAGCTGCTGGAGGCTATAGTGCTCAAGCGTTCTGATGATGTTGTCCCTGCTGTTCTGAGAGCATACGCTCATGCGAAATGAGCAGTAGAACGTGTTGAGCCATCCGCAGTTCTGAAGGCTCTTCGGTATCTCAGTGTCAGACATCTGGTAAAAGGCCCATAGTTTTTCCGCCTTTGCTATCTGCTTGTCAGTCAGTCCGAATTCATCGCGATACTGGCTGCGCCAGCTGAAATATCTCTGCTGACTGGCCTTGAAAGCTTCCGTCGTCTGCAGGACTTCCGGAAGATGGTCTGCAATATCCTTGTCAAAATTTTTCAGAAGCTCTATCGTCACTCTCCTGTTTTTTTCATAAGTGTCGGCTATCGTACCGTCATAATCCCATATTATTCCCGCCAGTCTCATCATATAAACCCTCCAATTAGTTTAGAATAAACGTCAAAATATACTAGAGCAAATAAGAACACCATCATAGATGGTATTGCATATAACTTTCTTCCCATGCCGTGAGGCAAAATTATAAAAAGAATGATCGCACAGAGAATGTCGAATCCTAGTACCATTGATGCACTGTGTATGATCGGGTACCCTTCCATAAGAAGCAGGGAAATTGGGACTGCAGCACAGATGCCGCCTTTCCAGCCTTTCTCCTTGCTGTGCCAATCAAAAAAGCCTATCAATCCGCCAATTGCCGACAATATGACCAGCCTGATCATTAGTTCCGAGCTGATATTTCCACCAAAAATGAGGATATGCACCGTCGATGATGCAATTGCTCCAAAGTATAGGATGAGATCATGCAGGATCGCTCTGCTTCCATTCTCACTGAATCTGCCTAGCAGTGCACCTGCCATTATCCATATCCCGAAGTTGCGGAATATGGCGCCTATGAGTCCTGAACCGCTGAAGTCAGCGGCAAGCCAACCCATAAGAAGGCCACATACCAGACTGAACAGAATAAAAACCGTGTCATTTTTTCTTTTAGTTTTGCTTGCGCTCAATTTTTGTCGATCTCCTCTGTATGTAATGTTTCTGTAATTTACAGTTTAACACAATTCACTGCTTTAGTGAAGACAAACTTTGCCGCCAGCGACTGCGAAACCGCCTTATTTCTTCCTTGCAGCAATGCAGCACCAGCCGCCTTTTTCCATTATTTCAACTATCGTGAACCCGTTGTCTATGACTGCGCCCGACACCAGTTCCTTCTTCTCCGTAAGAATGCCGGATGAGATGAACAGTCCGCCGTCAGAAAGATGTCTTGCTACGTCTTTTGAAAGCATGACTACCAGATCTGCCATTAGATTTGCAACTACAACGTCAGCCTTGTAGTCAACGCCCTTGGTCAGGTCACCATACTGTGCCCGCGCAACGTCATCCACGTGGTTCAGTCTGATGTTCTCATCTGCAACCTCTACGGCTACCGGGTCGATGTCAACTGCCAGC
>JGI20225J20221_1002827_pt1 | contig 11857 bp, 13 predicted proteins | sample BioMet4_FD_20221 | JGI IMG/M metagenome (IMG submission 20221) | reverse complement strand
AAATTTGGCTTTCGTTAAACAAAAAAAACGGCAAAATATATTTTATAATGCGAAACAAAACATTTATTTCAAGTGCTTAATCCAATCTCTAGTCCCAAAAAACCCACAGGTCCATGTAGCCATTTTCGAAGCCATCTTTATCGATGCCTTAAAATCATTAGTTTGCAAATAGAAATAACAAAATGCTCCATGAAAAAAATCTCCAGCAGCCAAAGTATCCAGAGCACTGATGCGATCAACAGGAATCTCTTCTGTCCTCAAGCCATCAGAAACAATTATGGGCATTTCTCCACGTGATATAGCAACATATTTGACACCATTGCTATGTAAAAAATCAACCACATCACAACTAGAAGCGCAAGAATTTGGTCTAAAATCTTCTGAACAGATGGCTATATCAACAAATTTCAAAAGATCTAATGTCGAACTACTCCATACTTCAGCATCAAATACGACTGTCGGCCTATCTGCATCCATAAGACGCAAAATATGTGTCACAAAAACCGGGTAATTACTATCAACCAAACACAGTTTGAAATTATCAATAAATCGTCGTGGAACTTCAAATTTTTTATACTGATCAAATTCATAGGGAGATGTAACAATTGATCGACACCCGCTATGGGAATAAGAGAAAATGGAAGAAACTGGCAAGCAAGAAGGCGTGTCATGACACACATCAAACACGTCTACTCTATTATTAATCAAATCTTGCAATAAAAATTGATTAAAAAAACCCACTCCAATAGGAGCTACTAAAGCAGCACGCCCACCCAAGGCAGAGAACGCAATGGCAGCATTTAGCGCTTGGCCTCCAGGAGCTATGGAAAAATTGGAAGCAAGTTGCTTGCCATCTCGAGGAGTGTCAGACTCAAGAAGGTACTGAATGTCAAGAGTAGCTTGTCCGATAAAAACTGAAGAAAAGTCTTGACCCACGCTAAACCTCCAAAACAGTATACTTCTTTAATGCAGAAGGATTTCTATTAATATACTGCGAGTTTTCAGTCGCAATCATTAACAGAGAAGGTGCAATAACAACAGTTGGACGTGTTACAATCTCAACAATAGCTACAAAATCTTTACAACCAATAGTTTCATTAATGAATTTCCAGTTTTCAGTCAGGTAACTGGCAGCAGCTATTGTTCCAAATGGCCCGATCCCTCCGCACATGAACCACCGCTCATTTGGGTTATCGTTTGGTCGCAAACTGTACCGGCACACAATGCCTATTTGATAACTATCTGAAGAACAAAATCTATATTTAATATTTTTAAACTCAGAAGTCATGTTGGTGACCTCAATAAATTCAAAATATGTTTTATCTTCTGACGGTACAACTTTCACAAATTTACAACCAGCGACGCACGAAACAGAATACCTGTTACTCGTAAACCCAAAAGAAATAAGACATTCCACACTGCAATTTACGGCTTCCAATGCTGAGACAGGTTTTAGTGAAGGCCTTAGCCCTTGGCGAACAAGAAAGCCATGAACAACAAGCAACGCTTCCATATCGTTATTTGCAACAGTTTTTGGAACAAATATATTACACGGAAAGTCAGGATCAGAGTGAATATGTTGGTACATCTTGGCCAATGGTATTTCTTTTTGCTTACAATATAATTTTATTTCGTCACACAATTCAAACTCAGGATAAACAAGCATCACTGACTTTTCACCAAAATAACTTCCAAAAAAAGATTGCAAGGCTCTAAATCGAACGAAAGATCTAATAAAAAAGATTATTTCAACAAGAGTTGCTCCAAAAATCGCAACAAAAGCAGCTTGCAGGAGCCGACCTAAGACAGGAATGTTATATAAAAATAAAGATAAAATAATAGAAACAAAGAGAGCAACAGTTAGAACCAAAAGCCTATCGCTATTCTTTACTCGCAGCCAAACGATATTTAAAATGCGTTTATCCATCACCATCTCATAATATTTTTTGCATTTTTAGAAACAACTTCATACAACTTAAATTGTTAATATAAACAACAAGACTGAAGGATGCAAGCATTTAAGTTGGCAACCACCGCCACAGTCACGCCAACGGCTGACCAAAGCCGCGCCAAAGTCCGAATTTCAGGCTGAATAAAAGAAGAAGATCCCGTTGGCACTTCGCCAACGAGATCACTTTTTCACAGGGGCTTTTGGAAGGATTTTAAGGGGTTAAATCACGCTTGTGGTGTGTCAAGCAAGCGCTCTCCCCCTGAGCTACGGTCCTATAAACAGAATCAGGGAACAGGCTAAATGCCCCAAACTCGTCCCGAAGTCAACCCCAAATCTTTCGTTCCCAAGAAAAAGTTGGGGGCCAAAACCGTTGGCTTCGTTGGCGCGTCGTTGGCTCGGGGTAAGTACGGATTTGGGGTGGGCAGGTCAAGGGGTTTGTTGGGATTTTTTCACGGAGGGAGGAGAAACGGACATTGGGGAGGACGGGAGAAGGTGAATAGTTAATTATTTAAGTATGTTAGGTTGAGAGGCCAAGGGGTTACAGGTGATGCAGGAAACTGCGCTTTTGAAAATCATGCACAACAGAGAAGCCAATATTTATTGCATTTGCTGCTAGCGGTCGTTAAAATGAACATCACCTTTGATCAGTTTAACATCTCCCGCCAGGAGGGGAACCATGGCGACCAAAGCGTTTATAAGTTTTGACTATGATCACGACAGCGATCTGAAGACCTTACTGGTCGGACAGGCGAAAAACACCGATTCACCTTTTGAAATTGCGGATTATTCAGTCAAAGAACCTATGGCAGGAGATTGGAAGCAAAAGGTTAAAGACAAAATCAAACTTGTTGGAATAGTCATAGTTATTTGTGGTGAGTACACAAATACAGCGACAGGAGTTAGTGCAGAACTTAAAATAGCGCAAGAACTTGGCAAGCCGTATTTCTTGCTTTGGGGAAGAAGTAATAAAACATGTGTAAAACCAATATCTGCGAATGAAACCGACAAAATATATAAATGGACCTGGGACAATTTAAAAGCCCTCATCAGCGGAAGCCGTTAATCTTATTTTAGGAAAATGGGTGGCCACCATGAGACGAGCTCTTTGTGTTGGCATTGATAATTATAAATTTGGCTCCCTCGCTGGATGCGTAAATGATGCGAAAAAAATGCGCAGCATTTTGCAGCGTCATCAAAACAACACCCCAAACTTTGACTGCAAGCTACTTTTAGCTCCCCTTGGCTGTAAAGATGATATTGTAACTCGACGAAGCTTACGCGAAAGTCTTGAACTTTTATTTAAAGAACCTGCCGATCTGGTATTACTCCATTTTTCAGGGCACGGTACAGTAAATAATCTAGATGGTTTTGTAGTGACCCAAGACGCCACTTCGTACGACGAGGGCGTCGCGATGTCTGACATATTGAAACAAGCAAATGACTCTAAGGCGACCGAAATTATCATTTTATTAGATTGTTGCTTCTCTGGAAACTTGGGAAACATACCCGTTGTTGACAATTCCAAGGCCCAACTTCGTGAGGGAGTTTCTATATTGACAGCGAGTCGAGGAGACCAACCGTCTGTTGAGGAGAATGGAGGGGGGATATTTACATCTCTCGTTTGTGATGCACTCGACGGTGGGGCAGCTGACTTATTGGGTGAAGTGACAGCCCCAGCAATATATGCGTTTGTAGAAGCAGCTCTTGGAGCATGGGACCAACGCCCTTTATTTAAATCCCATGTATCCCGTCTTACATCCTTAAGACAATGCACTCCTCCGATTGAAAGATCAATTATCCAAAATATACCAATGCTTTTCCCTGTCCCTGCCGAAGATATTTCGCTTGATCCAGGCTTTGAAAAGACCTCTACTTGTCCAAATGCTTTAAAATGCGCAATATTTTGCCAATTACAGGCATTAAACCGAGTCCATTTAGTAACACCAATTGGAGCAGAGCATATGTACGATGCTGCAATGCAATCCTTATCGTGTCGGCTCACGCCAACAGGTAGGTACTATTGGAGATTGGCAAATAGCGGAAGAGTTTAGTAGGAGCGGATATTTATAGCATGCGAGCTTATCATTTTTAGCATAAGGAAATACAGCTTTTAAAGCTGACATGTCAAAATTGCTACTTATGGACGCACTTGTATATAGATATTATGCGTTGTAGAAAGGATGCAATTTGATTAAATGGAAGTTGGATGGGCCCATCGCATAATGCTGCCTTTGGATTTGGATGTGTTTCGAAAAAAATTCCAGAGACATGTCCAGTGGCAACAGCAGCACATGCAAGATCAGTTAAATAGGCTATTTCTCCTCCACTGGTTTCTCCATTAAATCCTGGCAATTGGATAGAGTGGCTGGCATCATAAATAACTGGGCAATTTGTAGCTGACTCCATAACTTGAAAACTGCGCATGTCGACGACTAATTTATTTTCACCGTAAAAGGTTCCTCTTTCTGTGACATAGTAATAATTATTGTCTAGCTGATATTTAAGAGAAATATTTCGTGCTTTATCGACAACATATTTCATGTCTCGTGGGGACAAGAACTGCCCTTTTTTAAAATTAAGAGGCTTTCCAGCATAGGCCGCAGCTTCAATGATATCTGTTTGCTGACAAAGCCTTGCAGGAATTTGAATGATGTCAACGACCTGTCCAGCTAATGCCGCTTGCCAGGATTCATGTATATCACTGGTTATTGTTAATGAGTATTTTTCCTTAACATCATTGAGAATTTTAAGGCCCTTATCGATTCCAGGACCTCTGAAGCTTGAATAGGACGTTCTGTTGGCCTTGTAATATGATGATTTTAAGATAAATTTATAATTTATTTTTTTAAATTCTTCAGATAAAAAAGCACAACATTCGTCTAAAAACATGCTGCTTTCAATGACACATGGACCTGCAATAAAAAACAAATCAGTTGAAGGTTTAGTTTTCATGCAGAGCTGTAATGCGCTGTCGCTTATTTATTATCGGGTTTGCTTTCATACGGTTTCGCCTCATTCCACAAAAAATAAAAATTGTTTTCAAGCATTTTCCCGAACGTAGACTCGCTACTTATTTGAATGCAAGAATTAGCATATGCACTTTTTGTTTTATCTTTTGACTTATTCCAGAGAGGAATAAACCAAATTATTTTATCCACCTGTAAATAAAGTCCAAACGGGTAAGTGTCGTAAATTTTAACGTTCCTTTTTCTTCGTTTTGCACTTTCAACATTTAAAAAGTTTTCAATAAAATCTTTTGATTCTGGGCCACTTTTTTTAAGGTATTCGTCTACAGTCCGCCCAATTGAGAGAGCTCTGGTTAATTGTGTATAGCCATTAGTGGTGTATAAAATATTTATTTCGCCATCAGTTTCTTCAAAAAAACTGTCAATGCTTGCAGAAAACATTTCATCATGTAAATTTATAACAAGAAGATTACACTTTGTCTTTTTACTTACCAGGTGTTGAGGGATTGTAATTCCTTTAAAACCAGATTTAATATATGCATCGGCTGGGATAGTATACTCATATAAAATTTGATATGGCATAAAACTTTTATGCGTATCATTGCCGCAATTCTTTAAAAAGTTACTAATTTTCTTTTTTAGGTCTCCTATGTTGTTTCCTTGATAACGAGCAACCCAATAACTCTGGAGATCTGAAGGCAAAATGTCTTTAATACGTTGATTTTGTTTTGCCTCTAAAAGCATCAATGTCCCTTCTTTGACAATATGTCGCATGCCAAGTTCGTACAATACGTTTTTATTATAATCGGTAAGAACAGCGATAACAACATCTGATTCGATTATTTTTTTAACTAAATCACCAATAATGTTGCCGTAGGAGCCTTCAAGTCTGTCACAAGTGTATGAAATTCCAGCGTTCGAATGATTCTCAACAATTGATTTTATATTGTTGTCATAAAAATCACGCCAGTACTCCTCTGTATGCTCGATTGTAGTGCCGCTAACTGGCATAATTACAAAACAGTTTTTTTTCTCCATCATCATTCCATCGAATTTATCTTCAGGGTTATTAAAGAGACAAAAATATGACTTTATAGCCATATTGTGTGGATCACCACTTTGGATTCAATAGCATCTTCCCACAAACAAATAAAGACCCACGCCAACCAATTTTCCTGGACGACGTGGGCCTTTTCCCAGAACTATCCGAAATCCTAGCTACTTCTTCTCCAGCACGATCTTCCCCTCTTCCAGACAGGACACCTTGAACTCGTCGCCCTGCTTGAAGCCGTAGTTGGCCAGGAGCGTCGGGGACAGGCGGAGGCCCGTGCTGGAGAACTTCACACTGCCAGATGCCACACGAGCATCCATCCCTTCGATCTTGTAGAACTTCTCATCCAGCGTCATCAGCTTCGTGAGGTGATTTTTCAGGGTGGTTTTGGGGATATCGAAGGCATCCATAATTTGCTGAGCGGTTTTTCCTTCGGTGATCATGGTGCGAAGTTTCATCGCGTCAAATTTCGATGCGATAGGCATGGGTAAATCTCCTTGTGTTTGTTCTTCGGATTTTCTTGAGGAAGATAGCTTAAATTTCTTTGCTGTCAACTTGGAGTGGAGCTTGTTTCGTTAAAAGCAGTTCATTTTTTGGATTAAGCTAAAAAACATTGGCAGTTTTTGATTCAAGTTTGTTGCCGAGGAAAGCCGCCAGATGTCATCAAATCTCCTTCAAAAGCATCGCTTTTCCGATTTTGCCGCTGAAAATAAAATAGTGCAGGCGCCTGCATTTTCAACATGCTAAAATAACGGTATTTTCTCTTTGAACTTGTCCTAGCCCCCGGCCCCGGGCCTGAGTTCCCCCATCTTCCCGGACACCCCTCGGATTCTCTCCCTCCTGCCCTCTCCTGGGCGTTTCCCCCTGGCCTCCCCCATTGGGCTCCCCCAACCCCGAACTTCCAGGAAAACTCCCCTCCGGCCCAAAGAACGAAATGCTCAGCCCAGTTACAACATTTTCCCTGTCCTCGTAACCACACCCCCGGTCCAGGGTATCCGAACGATTCACTTAGGAGGCATGGCTGGAATATATAAACCACACCGATTGCATTCTACCCCTTCTTGGCCTTCAGCAACATCCATTATGCCTTGCTTACAACCAGGACAAACTTGACCTGACATTTGACATGGCGACCCACCTGTAAAATTTAAATTTTCAAGTTCGGCTGTAATGCCAAGAGCTATTTTTTGAATTTTGGAGTAGTCATCATCATTTAGATATGTTATACTACTGTGCAGCTCTTTATTTATCGCTGGCAAAATGTCTCTTAATGCTGATGTAACACTTGGCGGGATGACATGCTTTTCGGACAACTGCCTAGCCATAGAAATTAACGACCCTTTATTGGTTATGACTAAGTGTTTTCTTGAAAGCTCATTGAGCATATCTTCTATTTTTACCCTAAGCATCAGCAAATTATTTTTGTAATCATATCCGTCAATATTCAATCTTTTACCGAGACTACTAATCTGTGACTTTATATTTGGGTTATTCGCTAAATCATCATAGTTTGACCTGACCTGCTCCATCGAAATCCTAAATCTAACAAAATCAATATATCTGTAGGCAATAATCGAGATAGGCACAATGATAAATACGGCAAGAAACAAAGACAAAATAGTCACCCAATATTCTCGTAGCAAAGCCCAAACACCATTTTGCTGCGTTTCATTTTGGACACTGATGCTCTTTACACCGACGACTCTTCCATCAACGGCTACGGGCGACACATCTCCGCGCAAATTAAGAACAGTTACTCTAAAGATAAAGTTGTCACCAGAATTCATCAAAAGCGGATTTACTTCAACAACATTATTGGAAATGATATTAACTTTTGGGTCAAGTTGGTCTGGCTTTTTGCTTATTATAAATGGTTGCTGTGCGACTTGGCCGACAAATGTCAAAGTCAACGGTCTGTCAAAGTTATTTGTTTCGATTGGTCTATTCCCAGTGTTTTGCACAAGGACATCAAATATATATAAAGATTTTATTGGAATAGACTTGTACAAAATATCAATACCTTCAGAGAAATTTTGATCTAATGAAATAACGGATGAAGATTTCAATATTTTAACAGACAACTCTTTTACGTCACGTTGAAAAAAGTACCAGAGCAAAAAAGCTGCGGCAAATGCTGTTGCAATCGCTACGATGTTATTCTTCAGAAAAGTATTTGTGGGCAATTTCAAGCAAGCACCTCTCAGCAACTTTTAGCATAGTCGTCAGAAAAATATAGGAATCAAAAATGTACTACTATTTAGCTCTCACCTATCCGAGAAAATTTTCTTCCAAACAACATTAGGCCGAACTCAAGGACTTTTGCCCTCCGGCCCAATGACCTTTTTTAATAAGACTATTCCCAAATTCCATCAAGCTCCCGTGACCGACTCCCCGGCCCAGGGTATCCTTCTTCCCAAAATTCCTTCTCCACCAGGAAGCAAAGGACAGTCTATGCCACCACAACACCTCGATAATCTCACTTTGAAAGATGAGATCATCAACGCATTCCGGCCCATTGAGCAGCTTTTCAAGATCATGGACACTTCAGGACTCGATGTCGATGGAACGATTATCCGGTGCTACGCCGAAATCGGTTTGGAGCTTACGGGGAACTTCCGTGAGCGGATCGAAAAGTTGCTTGGACGAAAGCAGGAAGGTTCTGAAAATGCCGAAGGATGACTGCTGGAACGTCGTTTATTGTTATTCCAGGGCACAGGCCATTCTTGACGGGGTTCTGGTCGACGTCACCGAAACTGCGAAGGAGATTGGATTCAGGCCCAACACCGTCGTCACCGATCACCTGTTCCACGGTTATGTCGAAGTGCCCTCTGGATTGGAAGGTGAAGGCCAATCTGTCACCGGCCGCCTCCATGACCTGATGGTTTTGGCGCTGTTCGCTGCCAGGAGAGCCGTGAACACGGATCGGGTTACCTTCAAGGTCGACTTCCTGAGGGCTCCAGGACGGAAAGAAACTGTCGAGGTCATCGCCCATATCGGCCCCGGTGATCATGGAGAGCCGGTTCTGACCATCATGCTTCCAGAGGATGATTAGGGATTTTAACCAGATAACCAGGAGAAAGGTATGTTTTCGTTTCTGTTGGGTGTCGCGTTGGGGACCATCGTCGTTGTCGTCGGAGCGCAACTGCTGACCATCCATCCCAAGCCGAGTCGGTTGCGTAGTCCGAAGTAGCCGAGAAGTTGCCGTACTTCGAAGGAAAGCCCGAGCATGAGCAGCTTGGGCTTTTTCTTTCACGCAGCGATTTCATACGGGAATGAGATGAATTAGCTGCGTTTCGATTCGAGTAAGGAGGATTTCTCGATGGGATAGGGCTGTCGACCCTGGATTTGGCACCTCAAACTGGCTGCCCAGGATCCTGGGCACATGGTTTTTGTTACTTGCTCCATCGCATTCCAAGCAAATAGCCCAGCAATTCATTGAGATAATACGACAACACAGACTTCCTTCCCTTAAATTTGACGACGAAAAGGACGCCCCCGAGCGCCGAATTGGTTCGGGATGAAACGCAGTAATTTCATACGGTTTTACGATGAATAAGCTGCGTTTCGTTTCGAAGAGATGTGGCGCGTGACGACAAGAACCTGGTCAGAATAGCCAGGAAGGTGGTAAACTGAAAAGTCTTACCCTGGGATTTTCGGCACTGGGGCTTGGGAAATTGGGGTGAAGTGGGAAACTGCTGTATTTTTTGTCATTGAAGATAGTGATCCTGGTCGTCCTGACTGGAGTCCTCGACATCTGCTGGTGATCTCAAAGGGCCCGGTGGCGGCAGGGGCGGCAATGGGGAGGCATCCCANCAAAATGCCTCCACCAAAAAATGCCCAGAAATATTAGATTTTTTCACCTGGGGGCGGCAGGGGCGACATTTTGAGGGATTTTCATTTTTCCCCTCCCCCTTCCCCCCTCCAAAAAAAGAAGGAGCTGATACACCATCAAAAAAGATGGAGAAATAGTACCAATAGTATCCGAAGAAAAGAAGAATAAGTAGTATATCACCAACAGATAAAAAGATGAAATAGATTAAAATTAAATATATAATTTAAATTAATATATAAATATGATTATATAATATGTATATTAATTCAATATTACTACTTCTACTTATTCACATTATTACATCTATTTCTGCTTCTGTTTATCATCAACTTCATCTTTTATAATGGGGTAACTACTTCACTTTTCTTTTTGAAAAGGGGAGGGGGTAGGGGTAAAAAAAGGGGGGAGAAAAGGAAATTTGCAAAAATGCCTCCCCTGCCGCCCCCACCCCAAAATTTCCACTAAATTCAACGGATTCTTGGGGGCGGTAAAAAGGGGGGATGCCTCCACCGACCCGCCACCGCCGCCACCTTAGAAAGGACGAGCCAAGGCCCTTCTCCTCCATGGACAGGGCAATTCTCACCAGTCCCAGTTCTCACCGGCCATTCCTTCCCCCTTCCCCTCCGTGACCGGTAAAAAGAGCACAGGAGGTTCTTCCACCTCCCCCCCTCTGGTCTCAAAAATTAAATCTCTATAAAATCAGTACACTATAGATGCAGGAAGCTGCTAAATTTCACTTTTAACGAATTCACCGCTCAATTTGCAGTTCCAGACCGGATTTCAGCCCACGAAACAAGCGCTTTTTCCCTTCCTGACGCGTCACCGACGCACCATCTTTCTCACCGCACCTGATCCATCAGCTTCTTTTCTCATCCAGAAGCCAACATGGCTCCGAAAATAGACTCGTTGCAAAACAGAGTCATCACTATCCTTATTATCTGTATTAGACTGCTCCATTCTGAAAGCACATGAGTAAGTCCAACATAGCCTCATAGAGGATGGATCAGNCTTGTTCTATTGTGGCAAACGAATACAGATATACTAGGGTCATACCAAAACCATGCCCTCCTGTCAGGGCGATAAAAAGGAAAATGATATGGATATTGAGAATTGTGCCGTTACCGATGACTCACTGAGTTTACTCGAAGAAGAAATCAAAGTTCTTGCTAGTAAACCGAAAGACTTTTTTGCGAGCTTTATTAACAACCAAGAACTATTTAAACAGGCTACAGAGCATTTTCAGAGAAGTGAAATTGATGTTCAAAGAATATTTGGCTCTGCAAAGACACAAGGCGTTACAGGAAAAGACGTATCTGAAGCCTTGCGCCTCATTAAAAAAGAAGCAAAAGAAAATGCCTCGCAAATTCCATCTGCCACGATGACGATAATAATCAAAGACTACATCGCAACTGCTCCTGTGTCTGACGAAGCGACCCTTCCTGTAGGCTATAAGTTCATTGGCAATTGCGCGATCAGCGTAGGATTACATGATGGTCCAGATTCTCTCGTGTCATCGTACCCTCTTTTCATAACCTGCATCAAATACAACCGATTAACAAACATCGAGTATGTCACTCTGGCATGGATAGCTGATGGAGTCCAACGTTCCGTCACCGTGGAAAGGAAAATCATTGCCAAGAAGAGTCAGATCGTTGACCTCGCAAGCTATGGGCTTCCCATTACAAGCACAAATGCAGACAAAATAATCGACTACCTTTTCGCATATGAGAAGACAAACGTACATTGTATCGACAAGGTAGAGGCAACTCACAAACTCGGATGGACGCCCGACATGGAAGGATTTCTATGGGGCCACCAGTTCTTCCTCGGGCAAAACCCTGACCCTTCGTCCGGCAAGAAACCAGTCATCGAGTTCTGGGGACGGGACCAGGGAGATGAACAGATCGCAGATGGATTTCGGTCTGGTGGGAGTTATGACGCCTGGATATCTTTGGCAAACGATGTCTTTGAGTTCTGGATCGGCATAGGGTTTTCTTGGACACCAACTTGGGCGACTATGGAGGTCGTCGAGGAGGTGTCCGATGGGTATCGATGGA
>JGI20225J20221_1002825_pt1 | contig 11859 bp, 6 predicted proteins | sample BioMet4_FD_20221 | JGI IMG/M metagenome (IMG submission 20221) | reverse complement strand
AGAAAAAACCGAGGCCGGCTCCTGGGCCCGGCTCCCCGCCCGCAGCCTCCCCGGGAACGGCTGGAGAAAGCGAGGAGGGGTCCACCCAAAGCGAAGGCTGGCATCGAGGGAGGCCGGCTACAGCTGGTGTAGCCCCGGAAGAGGTGGGGAGGGCCCGAAAGTGGAGCAGGGGTCCTACCGAATTGGTCCGAGCCTTTGGGTCCGTCACGCCCGCGCGAAACTTACGCAAAGGAGAAAGTAGTCTTCTTGGAGGTATAAGGCCCTCCTTACAGGGGAGGTTAGTAGATAACGCCCTATTGAATATGTTTTCAGGGGTGCCCGCCGATCCAAAGGTTTCGCAAAGGGAAACAACGAAAAAACAAAGCAAAACAAAGCGGGAAAAGGCTTATTCACGTGCAACTTGCAGAACAAATAAGTAGCGACAAGTGAGCGCATCAGTAGGTTGACAGCTAAAAGTTCCCAGCGAATACTCCGCCCTAGTCAGAAGCTAAAAATTCCCCAGGGGTCGAAACTTTTCGTCGTAAGTAGCCCTGAAGTCAGGGGGGGGTAAAAATTCCCCATTTTTGTATATTTTTTTTCGGTCCGTATAGTAGTCCTGATACCGACACAATAATCCGCTAAAACTACAAGGGGGTTAAGCAAACCTTGTGCTTAACCGGAAACTTGGTTTAAGCAAATATTTTCGTCTAGAGAGGTCCCAACGGAAGGGCCTTAAATTAGCCATTGGACCAGGAATTCCCTTGGCAGGCTACGGGGCTAAGTTACCAACATCATTTAGTTTAGGTAGAGTGGATAACCGAAAAAACTCCAGGTCTCTTACCAGAGTATAGAGGGGAAGGACCGGTATCTTCTGCGAGAAGGGAATCGGGAGGGCTTTCTTTTAAGAGGCAGCCCTCAACAGGCTCCGGTTAACGGAAAGGGACCTGCTACCTAACGGAGTACGGCACCAAAGGGACTCTTTCAGGGACTTTTGGTGAAGACGACCATAACGGTCGCAAAAAAGAGAAGCCGCCTAGGCTTCGGAGTTTCGCCTTCATTCTCCGCCCCTTCTGGGGCATAATTGAAGGCGCGGATGGCAGTGAAGCCCCTTCACTGCCATCTTTTTTCTACCTATTTATAGGTCTTATTTTTCTCAATTACAGCAGAAATCAAGGTATCGTCAGACCCCATTCTCTTCTGAAGACAGTTGAGTTCACCGATGTCTTTTGGCAAGCAGCTTCCGCCATAGCCACGGTTGTCCTTGTAGATGAAGGTGTGACTCGTCCCGATCCGGGGATCGGCCGCCCAGGCCTCGCGGACGATATTGTAATCGATGCCAAGTTTCTGGCAAAGGTCATACATCTCGTTAACGAATGTCACCTTCGTCGCGAGGTAGGCGTTCTCCATGTACTTTGCCATCTCCATCTCATCCGATGGGCCTTGGATGATCCGGACGTTCGAGTTCATCGCTTCCTTATAGGCGTCAATAGCGAGGTCGATGGCTTCGGGTTCCCCGCCGAAAGTGAGCCATGGCCGCTCCGACAGGTCGGCAAAGGGATGGGCGACGGTCTCGCCGTAGTATTCCGGCTGGAAGACGATCTTCTTCCCGTATTTCTTAGCCATCTCCCGGGTGAATCCGACCCGGACGGTCGAGCGGAGGATGACGACCTTGCAGGCGCACCAGCCGATGACCTCCTCAACGGCCGAGACGTCGCAGGAGCCGTCTTTCCCCATCGGGGTCGGGACGCAGACGAAGGCCGCGTCGCAGGCGTTGATCTCCTCGGGGCTCCCCAGCTTTTTGAATTTGTCGTACACCACCGCTTTCGGGAAGAGGGCCTTCATGGCCGTCCCGACGTGCCCTAATCCGACAATACCGATTTTCATGTTTTTATCTCCTTGCGATCTTGGTATGGATTCGCGTGTAAACATTCGAATATTTCTTAATCAAATCGATAGCCTCTTCGGGCGAGCCAACTCCATAGACCTTGTCCTCCGGCACGTTCTCATAGCGGATTCGGGGATCAATCCGCGTGTCGGCGAGTTTCCCGCTCCAGCCCTCGACGCCTTTGTAGGCGAGGAGAAGCCTGAAGGTTTCCCAGGCCACCGCCATTTCCTCAAGGGTTCCGGCTCCGCCGCCAATGGCAATCACGGCGGTCGAGCTCACGACTTTCTCCGCCCGCATGTGGTCGAGGCCGGTGCAGACTTTGACGTCGCAATAGGCGTTGCACCCGGTCTCGTCCTCCCCAGGGAGGATGGCAATGGTGTCGCCTGGCTCGTATCGCGAGGAGGAATGGGCCCCTTTGAAGGCGGCTTCCATCACCCCGCCCATCCCGCCGCTTTGGACGCGATAGCCCGCGTCGACGAGGGCCTTTCCCATCACGAAAGCGGCTTTGTACCTCGAGTCGCTTTCGGGGACGGCAGCGTCTCCGATGATCGAAACGATTGGCTTCATGTATTCCTCCTTAGCCCTTTCAAGCAGGGCTTTCTTCATTTGGATTTTGTGCTCGAGCCGGTATTGCTCCCTCCGGCTCCGGTTCGGCTCGGACGGGTCGAAGAGATAGATCTGCTTAGCGATGAACTCGGGATGCGAGGCTCCTCCGATGAGAGGGAGCATCATCGCGTAGTCGGTCGCGACATCGACGTATTTCCCCTTGATCTTCAGGCGGTCGCCGATGTAGCCGAAAAGATAGCGTCGGAAGCATTTGGGGTGGCACCAGACGTTGTCGCCGTCCCTCTCCCAGCATTTCTTGAAGGATTCGACGCTGTATTTTCGAAGGGGCTTGTCCAGCCGAAGGCAATTCCCGACGCTCAGGTCGGCGCCCTCCGAGAAAGTCTGGCCGACGACAGAAAGGGCGTCGTCGCAAAGTAAGGCGTCATCCCCGTCCACGTTCACAACGATTTGCTTCGGGTTCAGGATGGCGTTATGCAAAGCCCGGTCGAAGTTCGCGAGCGAGGACACGCTTGCGGAATTGAAGACGAAAGTGCTCTTGGTCGCAAAAGAAGGGTCATAGCGAGAAATCATCTCCAGATACTCCCGAGATTCCGTCTCGGAGCCGTCGTCGTAATAGGCCAAGCCGAAATCGGCCTTCTTCTGAGACGAAAGACTCCGGAAGAACCGGCGAAGTTTGACCGGCGGGATGTCTTTGCCCCTCGAGAAAACGACCATCTCTTCCTCCCGCCTCGCCGTCCAATCCTTTTCCGTCCCGGCGGCATCCACCGAGCCCCTTTGGCAAAGGGCCGGGGCATCCGCGCCGGAGACGAGGCTGACGAAATTGGGGTCTTTCTTCTCGTCTTGGGTAAAATGGGCAAAACAAAGACCTTTCGCGTGGAATCGGAGGCTGTCTTTTTCCGATAATGCGCCATCCAAAGCCCGATGCCAAGGAAGCGAGAAAACCCCATCGGCCAGCGGGTTCCTGAGCGGAAGCTTCTTGGCCAAAGCCGCAAGATCAAGGAAGCACGAGCGGACCTCCGTCCGCCTCCCGAACTCCGAATCGACGTCCTCGCCATGGGCGATGCTGAGGCAACCCGTCAAAGCCCCCGAACGGCGGAAAATTTCAAAATCCCTTGCGAAATCCCCCTCCTTTGCCCCAAAGAAGGCGATATCGATGTCCGTTTGGTAGACGTAGCGAGTCTTGACGGCTTCGAAGCCCTTTAGGGTCGTCAAAAGCTGCTGCCCGTTTGCTGAATAGGGATCACTCGATTCACATCCGAAGTATTTTCGGTAAAGATCCAGTCCTTGGCCGTTGTCGCAATAGATAACCCGGTCGACGATTCCTTCCGAAAGCAATTCGTCGAGGGTCTTCCTCAAGGAGGCTTCGTCGTCCTCCGAGTAGCGGCGGTTCCTCACCGGCGCTTTCCCATCCACCACGACGACCCGCTCCTTGAAAGCACAACCGTTCTCAAGCTTCCTGACCATGCTCCGGATGAGCGGCCCCGCAATTTGGTGGTCCATCGCGCAAGCCTTGACGAGCAAAGTGCAGTCCGACAGGTCGCAGAATTCGCTCTTCTTCAAACTGAAGACTAGATGCTCCCCAACCGATTCCAAGGAATCGACGTCGACCCCATCATCCTCAGCCACGCTTTCGATCATGAAACCATTCCGCCGAAAGAGGTTCTCGTAGAAGGCGAAGCTCCGATGCCAGTCCTCCCGCTCGCCATAGGCCGTCTTTTTGAGGAACGGCGCTCTCTCGACATAAGGAAGGGACCGCCCGCTTTGGTGGGTCTCGGTGCGCTCCACGTCGTCGAAGAAGGGATCGCAGACGCTGACGAGGGCGCGCCCGCCATCTTTGAGGAGCCTTCGGATGTTCGTGACGATCTTCTTGCACCAAGCCTCGTCCACCGCGCAGAGGACGAGGTTGCAGAGAACCAGGTCGTACTCGCGGCGCTCAAGATCAATATCCTCCACAATCCGGACGTCTTTTCCCGCCGAAGCCTTTAAAGTGGGCAGATCGATGTCAAAAGCAGCCTTCTCCGGAGAGGGGAGGGCGTTCACGATTTTGCACTTCCCCGCCCCATAGTCCAAAACCGAAGCCGGCTTCAAAGTCTGGGCGAGGCTCAAAACGAGGGGATCGTGGATTCTCTCCTTTCCCCGCTTCTCGATTAAGCGCTCAAAGGCCTCAATCCCGAAGCAAAGGGGCCCGTCCTCGCCGAGATGGCTGAGCGAAACGACCCGTTTGTACTCGGGAATCGTGAGTTCAGGATAACGGAGCATCTCATAGGCCCGATGGACTTCCTGAGCATAAGTTTCATCGGTGAGGGGGACGATGTTCCTCCCGAAATCGATGAATTTGAGATGGCCTTCCATCAGAAGGAAATTGTCGCGTTTGATGTTGCTGAGGGCCAACCCCCGCTTCCTGAGAAAGCGGATAAGATCCGCAAGTTCCTGGGCGTGGCCGCCCCGATAGGGCTCGATTTCCTTCCCGTTCTCGTAGCGGATCGCATCGAAATCCCCCACATTGAGGACCTCAATGGCGAAAAGCTCCTGACAAAGGCCGAACTCCCTGCCCCATTTCCGGAGCAAAGAAAGATCGACTTTCTCGAAGAAGACTTTGATGACGCTCTTCCCATCCTGGAACACGGCGCCCTCGTTGCCGCTGCCGAGGAGCGTGACTTTGTGGCCGAGCGACTCCGCCGCCGCTTTCGCGATTTCCGGGATCTTCTTTTCCGAAAGATGGTGGCTGAAAAGCGAGAAGGCATAATCGTAGGCGGCCTGCGCGAGCGACCGCTCGAGGAACGGCTTGCTCTTTCTCGCGAGGTTGGCCAAAGCCTCCTCATTAAGGAAGCGGGAGTATTTCTCATCGCCTAGAACCCTCAGCAATCCGATGACCCGATAGTAGGAATCGATGATCCGGGTCAGCCGATCCTCGAAATGCGAGCGGAAAGAAAGGTAAAAGGATTCCCGGCTGGTCACTTTCTTTTCGGAGACCGCCTTGGTGAAGGAGGATCCGAGGGTGTCTTTGAGGAGTTTCTCTTCCTCGGCGCGGTAATCAAACGGCTTTGAGGGCCGGTCATGGAAGGTGCCAAAGCTCGCCCCGACGACTTTGTAGCCGCCCCGCTTGAGTTCCTCGACCCAGAAATAGTCGCTCCGCCGAGCGATCACGTCCCCAAACACCGGGGAAATGTTGGGCATATCGAGGGCGGCTCGATTGTAGATGATGGTGTTCCCGCCCCGGCTGTAGGCCTCGAAGTCTTTTTGGCCTCTGGCGAAAAGAACCCGCGAGGTGGCCTTCCCCGAGAAAACGTCCGCGAGAGTCGCTTCGGGCGAGCAGGACAGCGGCTCCTCGAGTGCGAGGTGGCAGTCCGCGAAATCGTAATAGTAATCCCTTTGGTCGTAGCCATCCGTCCGATAGGGATCCTTTTTGCCGAGCTTCGTCGAATACACGTAATCGAGGAGCGATGTGCGGAGGGTCGCCAAGCTCGGGAGCGGGGCGTCCCCCGTGTAGGAGCCGACCACCACGTCCGCCTGATCCAAGTAGCGCTTTGAGACCGCCGCCAAATCGAGCGGAAGGCATTTGAAAGAACCATTTTCTCTTTCCCAGGTGGCGAGCCGCATATCGTCATCGAGGATCCAAACGACGTCCCCGTCCACGGAGTTTTTCTTGAGCAGGTAATGCAGAATCATCCGGCTGACGGCGATGTCCCTCACGGAATCGCCTTTGGTGACGCTCGGACGGATGTAATCCGCGAAAGGCATCTCGGAGACCAAGCCCCTCGCCTCGGGAAGGCTGATGACCCTCCCGCTGAGGGAATGCACTTTCTCAAGGAATTTCTGGGGAACATCCACCCCGTTGTAGAAAACCACGACCGACAGTCGGGCGATTTTCTGTTGGGAAAGATCGTCAAGAAGCCTCGCTGCCATCGGAGCGTCGGAAGTGATGAAACCAACGACGATTCGATGGTTAAACCCGGCTGAATCGGCGTCCGGAACATAAGGCTGTGGGTGCTCTTTTTCGAGCGAGGAACACACCGTCTCCTCCGTGAGATCGGTGTAGCGGAGCGCCCTTTTGAAAAAGGCGGCCTTGATGCTTCCGTCCATGAGGCCGGAATACTTCGAGTAGAAATAGGCAAGGCTCTTCCTCTTGCCGCTTGCATCGTTGGTGAGACGGGGTCGGCTGTCGTGGGCGTCAACATCCAGCAAGGGATGGGGAATGAATTCGATGTTGGGCTTGAGCATCATGACCCGGGTGAAGAAATCACGGTCGGTCGTGCTGTTGAGACTCTCATCGAAGGCGCCCGCCATCAAGATCGTCCTCAGCCTCACGAAAGTGTTGGATCCTTGAACGTGCGGGTTGATGGCCAAAAAGCTCTTCTCGTTGAGATTTTCCGGAGGCAAATCCAGGATGAAATCCTTCCCGTCGGCCAGGTAATGGATGAGTCCGACCACCATATCGGTCTCGGGCTTGGCTACGGAAAGGCAACGGGAAAGATAGTCTGGATGCCATGCGTCATCGTCATCGAGAAAGGCAATGAAGAGATCGGCGATGTCCCACCGAGCTTTTCCGTATTCCGATTTGACGATCCAATCAAGGGCGGTATTCAAATTGCCAGCGTAATTTCGGGCGTAACGATTCCGGATGAGAATTGCCTTATCCCCCACAATTCCCTTCTCGATTTCGAAATTCTCCTCGGTCGAATCCGAGGTGACGATGAAAAGGTCCGGTTTCTGGGTCTGGGCGATCACCGAACGGAAGGCCTTTTCGAAAAGGGCCGTTCTGTCTCTCGTCGTGATGACCGCCGCGACTCTGTCCATCGGCAAAGACCTCCCCTATAAAGAGAAAGGCGATTGGAGGTAACCCATCCAATCGCCGATTAGTCTTCCGGTTATGGATGGACGGCAACCATTTCTGGCGGCTCGTTTGATTCAACTCGCGTTGGATCTCTTCGAGCGCTTACGCCTTCATCTTTTTTCATTATAGATTGAGGGGGTCGATAAACAAGGAATATTTTCAAGAACTTTTGTCGAGAAAAGAAGTTTTCGCGCTTCCAAAGAAACAGATAAACAATCGTCTGATAACAATTCCCTTTTCAAAGAGGAAAAACAGCAAACGCAAGGGATTATAAATCCCTTAGTCTTCTTAGACCCTAAAAAACAAATAAATTGACGAAATCGAGGAAATGATGAAAGGAAGATTTCCACCGCTGCCGTCTTTGTTTTCCGAGATCCTGGCGGAAAGAAGAAAGAGAAAGCCAGTCATTGATCCCCAATGGCCAAAATCCTTCTCGAAAACACTGAAAAATCGTGAAAGTCTAAACTCCGAAATTCCCTAGGAAGCAACTATAAAAAGCCGTTTATTCGAGAATGTTTTTCGAGAAACTTTTCTCGAAAACTTCTCGAAAATCGTCGGTGGAATCTGAAACACTTTGAAACACGTTGAAACATGACAAGCGGATTTTTTCTCGAAAACACCCAAAAATGAAACACTTTGAAACAATATGAAACAAAAAGGACGGCGACTTAAAATCCCTCGAATGAATAATTCATATCGGTTCAAGTCCGATCCCGGGCACCAGAAAAGAAATGAAAAGCGCGAGTAACATCGCGCTTTTTTCATGCCACATTTCGCTATTTATATTTGGCTCTCCTGAATCCTATTGGGATGGTTCACGGGCCGACCCAATAAGTTTCAGGAGATCCTATAAATAAGCAAAACACCCAGTCCTTCGTCGACAATATCAAAAATCTTTCCGAGAAGACCGGAACGGATCGGCTGATCCTTCAGCGCTTGCACATGATGGAGGCTTTCTCGACCGCCTTTCGCGTTCCCCGTACAAGGATCAGTTCATCCTCAAAGGAGGTGTTTTGATCGCCGCGATCTTCGGGACGAAACTTCGCCCGACGATGAACATCGATGAGCAAGCCGACCCCGATTGCTCACTGATTTTGAGCAAACTCGACGCCGAAAGCCCCGGGGCCCACTCAAAAAGGTAAGTCTTAAAAACATAAATAAGCAAAATAGGTATTTATTAAAGTATTTATATGCATAAAAGGTAAGTTTATATTTATTGTTTATGCACATCATGCTACAATCTTGGCATGGAAATTCATGAACTTCGAAAACAAAAAAAATTGACACAGCAGCAAGCCGCGGATCTCATCGGCATTTCCTTGCGCGCTTACCAAAACCACGAATATGGTATCGCCTCAACGAAAGGCTACTTGGACAAGCTTATCCGCGAAAAACTCAACGCTTATGAACCTTACAGTGAGGAAAAAGGCGTTTATTCTCTCGATGAACTCCGCGAAATCATTGTGAGCGTGGCCAAAAACCATCCCGATGGCCAAGTCTCTTTTCTCTACCTCTTCGGTTCTTATGCCAAGGGGAAAGCTGGTGAAAAATCGGATGTGGATCTCCTTTTTGGCGGAAGTCTAAAAGGTTTGGATCTGATCGGATTCGAAGGAGAGCTTGCCACCGCTCTCCACAAAAAAGTCGATTTAATTAAAATCGATAGCATCTTAAAAAATCCGGGTTTCATCAGCGAAATCATTTCAACGGGAGTAAAAGTCTATGGATAATATCAAGAACGACCGTTACTACGCCAAAGCAATGCTCGATGACCTCGATCGAATCTTTTTCTATGCAGAGCGCGTTGACTTTTCTGATCCCGAGCATAACGAGCAGGCGCTTGATGCCATCGGCGGCTGAGAGTTCCTTTACGGTGATTTTCATTTCGTCAAAGTATGGGGAAATCACTCCATCGATTCGGAAGGAAAATCCAAGGTTGAATTGAAAGCCATGGCGTCTTTGCCGGATAAAACACAAGAAAAACGACTCACTAAAGCATTCAAAAAAGAGAAAACGGCGATTTTTCCTTTTTCTGACACTTATTTTATAGAGAGACTCAAACTGCACAGAACAAAGGAACCTTTATGGAAAAAAACCGAAAAATCGCTCTTAGAACCACCCTTGTCTTTTTTGCCATCGCGTTGGGGAGCTGCGAAAAAAGCCTTCCGAACCCGAAGACTTCCTATGAGAAAATCCTCTTCGCCTTCTCGAATGCCCTCAAGGCCCTCGAAAAACCGTCTTTGAAGGAGACCTCTTCGGCGAAAGGCATCAAAAAAGCTCGCGCGTACGAGAATATCCTTGCCGACGTCAAGACCCTCGCGGTCGAAACCGACCGCAGTTTGGAGAACTCTTTCGACCTCGATGCGATCAAATACGCGAATTCCCTCGTGAGCGGCATCGGGTCTTCCTTCATCGAGGGCGAAATCTATTCAGGCACAGAAAGCGGGACCCTTTCCTTCAATTTCGAGAGTTTCTCCACGAATGATCCAAAAGACTATGCCTACACATTGACCAGCCGTCTCTCGGCGGAGCTCACCGAGGAAGGAAACGTCAGGGCCATCGTCGGATTCACGATCGCTTTGCCTGAAGGACATACCCTTTATTCCTATGCGAGCATCGATCTTTCTTCCGCCTTCGATGCCGCTTCCAACGATTTTTCCATGGATCTACGACACTATGAAGATTTCTTCGATGTGCCCACAGGAACGGGGTTCTGTTCTTACGAAGAGCAAAAAACCGAAGTCGAAGATGGCCTTGTCTCCACTTACGACGATTTCTACTACCAAGCCGATGAGAGGATAGTCCTCGATGCGGGACACCCCAATTGGGAAACTTATTTCGCCGATGGGGTCAAGTTTCTTCCGGGAACGAAGATATTTGATGGAGAAAAAGTTTATAAAAGCGCGGAAAAACGGGATGAGGACGATCACGTCTCGTGGGTTTATCACAAAAACGCGCTGATGCCTATATTCGTGGATGAACTGGGTTTGAATTCAACAGGCCTAAACGACGAAGGCTACTTCTCAAAAGACACGACCGCTTCCAGCGCCGCCAAGAAAACGATGGCGGACATGGAAAACACCGCCGGCAAGTCCTTCGCCTACATCCTTTTGGGGAACCTCGAGAACATCGGGGTGAATCTCCAAGCCACGAACGTCGATTCCCTCCCGGAGGAAAAGACCGCGGTTACTTCGCTCAAAATTCTGGATGCCTCCAGCCGCAAAGAAATCGCCTCCGGCTATTTCCGAACCAGCGATTTTTTGATCTCGGACCTTCTTTCCGGGAAAGTCGCCTCTTCTGACGAGACTTTCAAGCAATCTTTCACCCTATGTCTATTAGCCAATTACGCGGATGGGACCAGTCAGGAAATATCCGGCGAGGATCTGGAGGAGCTGACTTATCAGCGATCGGGCCAGGACGCGACTGCCAAGGACACTTTCTTCCCATCGGAGGGCTGGGATCGGTCAAGCACGTTCAAAAGCGTGCTCAGCATCTATTCTTCAGACAACAACGCCTCCGTTGATTTCCAAGGATTCTATATTCCTGAGGATGCCGCGACATAAAAAAGGCTCGGGAAAGTCAACGATAGCTATTCCATTGCCGCTTTGACGCCGATTGGCGGATAATAAAGCCAAAGAAAAAGCGATTTTCCCATCAAGGAAACCATGAATTTCGAACGGTCTTTCAACAAAGCCCTTCTCGAAGGCGACGTCGAAGAGATAAAGCGCCTTTCGTCATGTCTTTACGAAACCTATAGCCGCCTCGCCTATCAAGTGGCTTTCTCCATCCTCGGAAGCGAGGAGGAGGCCAAAGACGCAGTCAGCGAGGCTTTTGTGTCCTTCCTCGGCCATCTCAACGACATTGGAAAAATCAAGAACATCAAATACTATCTCCTCAGCTCGACCCGCTACATCTCCTACCGCCACCGCCGAAAAAGAAAAGAGGAAGCGACGCCTGCCGAGCTTAACGAAGAAGACAGCGATTCTCCCTGCCCGAGCAGGAAACGCCTGTCCGAGACGCCCTGACGGCCAATTCGCTTTGTTGCGGCTCTCGCTGAAAAAAGTGCTGACCAAAAAGAGGAAATCACCCCATCCGTCCTCTCCCACCTCGAAGAGGGATGAGTTTCCGTGGAGATCGCCTTCTTCCCTCCACCGAAAGTCCGAACTGCGGATATCCGGGAAATACGCCAGAGCCATCTGATAAAAATCAAAAAAGCCAGAAAGGGGACCTTAGAAAAAAACGGAACAAAAACGTGCTAAAAACTATTGAGGCCTCCCTCCCTCCTTGCCCGCTTCCCTATTCGGAAGTGCGAACAAAGAAGTAGATCTTCCCAGCTATATGCGAAGTCCCCAAAGTAAGAAACGCAGGATGCTGTGGATCCTCCCCGTCTCCTTTCGCGGATTCGGCGGTCCGCATATCCCAATCATCCTGCCTCTCGCGGCTCCGCAACCCCTTTCTCCTTCAGCCGAGAAGGACAAGATCGTCCTGCTCATCGATGCGAGTGAAAAGGACCCCTCCAGACCTCCAAAGGCGCCGGGGAATACGAAAAACCCTCTTCGGCCCTCCGAAGCCTTCGTTCTCCGAAACACCACCCCCC
>JGI20225J20221_1002820_pt1 | contig 11875 bp, 8 predicted proteins | sample BioMet4_FD_20221 | JGI IMG/M metagenome (IMG submission 20221) | reverse complement strand
GTCAAAGTCCACACATATTGCACCCATTCTGGCAAGAGTGCCAAGGCGTTGCTGTTCATCTTTGCGATAACGACCACCATTAAAATGTCCGTCTGGACAAATGATAAGTGGATGTTTTCCCTTTGTAGCAGGACTATATATACTTCCAAACAGATGTTCGCCTGGCAAAGTTTCTATACAGATGTTCTGTACTGTATATCCATCATTCTTTATGATCTTACCGAGTATAGCCTTATGGTGCACAAGACTGTCTTTGTATTTATCTATCTCCAGTAGTTTTCTTACCTCACGTCTCACACTGTCACGACGCATTTCAAACTGTTCTCGATTTGAATACATACCACTGAGATACTTCAACATCAGTTCACCCTCCTGTACATGACGGCGCGGATATTCATAAGGTTTTATCTTATATATATTATCCGACTGCTTCCAATAATTGAAATCAAACTGAGCGAGAATATTTCTCAACGACTCTTCCAATGAATAAGCACGCACTCTGAAATCGGCATAAGTCAATTTCAAACCTGTTGTGTCTACATTATACTTAAACTTAACCTTAAAGCGTTTTTCCAAACCGTTCATTACGGTGCTTAATGGTTTCTCATATTTTGTAGAATATGTCTGTGCCTGAATTGGAGATTGATGTATAAACATNAAAAGTGCCAATGCCAATATTGATTTAATATTTTGCATGATCAGTTTGTTTTATATATATTAGAGTTACTTCAATATATCCTTAACGATTATTCTTCCGAGTTTATTGCTATTNGCGACCTTCTTTCCGTCAACGAATATCGTCATGCCTCGTCCGANATGGTATCTACCGCCATTCTCATCCCATACAATACATACGTTATGACNATGATAAAGGATNTTATCGAGGCAGAACCACTTCCATTTTCCGTTTGGTAACAATGGATTTATTTCAAGGGTATTGTCCTGACGCGGGCGAAGACCACACAATCCTGTGATGACAAGATCAGCAAAAGTACTGTGGTTGTAATATCTGCTTCGTTCCTGATCGCCTTTCAACCAATATCCAGTTGTNTCATCAAGATATTCACCGATATATGGTTTACCACGATAGTTTTGACTCTGCACATATTTCTCAAGTTCCGTGAAATATGCTTTGTGCCACGAATNATCATTATCACCATCTTTATTTATGATAGGTAGATGGGTATAATCATTCAGAAGATTAGCCATTGAAGTAAGCGTCTGACTAGTGGCAAAAGGCCATACGGCACCGTCCCATTCACATTTACCGACTCCATGACTGCGGAATCCAGGATGACGGCGCTCTGCAGTAGTCAATCCAAATGGAGCGGAAAATCCTTTCTCGTCTGTCACCTGAAGCCATGGCTGAGAAAAGTCGCTATTGTCTGTCGGCAGATTGAAATACCAAGGCAGAAAACCTATTTCCTCACGAACAGCAGCAAACTTATTATTTGGATATTTCACTTCAAAGAACTTTGCACTGTCGTTCCACAACTTAGTTTCTACAAGATTTTTGATCGTGTCTGCCTTGAGATTGTATAGTGTGGCAACATCATTCTTTCCTGCAAGACGTGCTATATTAGCAATAGCACGATCGTTTCCATACATATAACTATTAATGCTAGGACGGGCATTCTTCTCTTTTCGTCCTCCACTTATCGTTTCTTCCATCGCGTCTCTCACGTCATACTGCCAATATAGAGATGATTTGTTTTCATTTATCCAACGATGACCATCCCACAGTTTATTTTCCCAGACCAAATCATTCAGCAACGCTGTTGCATTGTCCTTGCGATGGTCAACGAGATAACGGTTCCATATACTTGACGCAATCCATGAACTATAGAAATTAATCTTCTTCATTGGTTTTCCGTCGTTGCCTCTAAACCATGTATTGATAATCTGGTCAAGATATATTGGATTGCGCAACCATCTACTNTCATTNATATGATGCCCTACAGCAGACGCAATCAAGTTATACTTATCAGCATAATTGCGTTTTACTAGAAATTCCGTCATCGCATATCCTTCAGGAGTTTTCTCAATATGCTTGCGAAGTGTCCACCAGCGATAATACCATGTCTGTTCAAAGTTCTTCTGCGGACAGTCAAACAATGGGATGTTACTTTGCATCCACTGCCATGCACTGTCGTTAGGAATAGCCTGAACGANATTCTCGTCTTCCATATTATTGAAGTAATCAACATAATGGCGATAATCAGATGGTTTTAATACAGCTGCCCCAGCATTTGCATCCTCACTTTCAGTCTTGAAATTTGCTATACGATATTCAGCAAGAGAATCTGTGCCGCCAGCATTATCAAGTATTCCATTCCAGTCGGCAGGAGAATCAACGTCGGGACTTGTACATTATCCCTCTATTTTATGCACTGGAGCATAGAACATACTCTTTCCTGGCATTTTTTTTCCGTCAACAAAGAAATTCAGAGCCATGCGGTGATCTGCACTAAGAATGTACTTAATATGAATATACCTGATTTGGAAGCATATCACATAGTTTTTGCCATACGTGCCCCACTCCCTTCGCACGCATAATTGCCCTTCTTTGGTAAAGTTCTAATACGAGAATGGACTGCTATTCCTTTATCCATCAAGAATCTATCTGTAATATTCGCTTATGATTTTGCATTGCCCTGCAAATCAAATGTCAACAGTCAACTCGCGTTGTTGCAGGAATCTTGCGCTCTCACGTGGCATAGTCGAAAGGATTTTCGTCTTTCAATGTAAGCCAATTGTCACTTATTCCAACTGGAGCCATTAAAGGAGAATATATATTCCACATGGTAAGCTGTGATAATGAAGAATGAACGAGAGAAGTCCATCGGGTCTGCCTGACCTATTGAAATCCGTCCTGTACAGGTAGCGAGGTATGCGCGGCCCACCCAAATATCTTTCCCTTAATTCATTGAGTAGCTTACCCACATATTGCCGTCTTGCGGTTTTTCCATTACCTTCAGTATTCCCCTCGACATATTTGGGTCCAAAACTTTAATAGTTACCGCCCATATCTCATTGAAGAACTTTCTCCACATACAAGATTGAGGAGTGGGTATAATTAAGTGCGCGATTTCTGCCCGGACAGGGGATATGCCAAGTGGGGCCATCTGTATTTCAGAAGGATTTATAATACAGTGGGCGGTAACTGCCGTCCTGACAATCGCCTTGTCCCCCAAAATCTTAGCAATTACTATTTTACAACCCCTGGGCCGCGGCGTTTCCACGGGTTTGGACTCCAGGTATTCTCCACCATCAGCGGATATTGATGTAAGGAGCATGTTTTCCCAATGCACGAATTTACGACCCCATCTGGCAACGCTGTAAGTCATTATAAGCCTTTATAAGGTTTGTCTAGCGGAATGCAGCTTGTCCCCATTTCTGTCAGCTCTTCCACCCATTGCATACGATAACGAGGGGTAGCAAGAATCTCTTTTGGCAGCCTTACAAGGTGTCCCTGGTCAGCATAGGTGGAATATGGGGTAATCTGGTAAAATTCGACTCATTAAATGGAGTGATTATAATATATAAAGTAGATCTTTCCGAAACTACCGTCAGTCCTTCACTTCTCTTATCACGCCGCCCGATGCCGTTACCATCGTTTGATCATCTTCGGATCTAGTGCAACGTCCATATTTTTTCAAAGCATACCAGATCCGGTTTTTCAGCTGCTTATTATACCACCCACACGGTTGGAAATGCATTACCGTGCAATCAGAATTATGGGCTTTTATGTTATTACCAACTTTAGTATATCGCTTCAGGCACACGATACTCTGGAAATATACCGCAACGGGTGAAGTCCAGTGGTATCCGTCTAGTGACGTTTTGCAGATTGGTAGTATGCGAAGGTGGGATATGCTCCATCCGAAGGATCAGAAAAATAGTGTAATAAAACTTACCTTTCCAATAAGCAATCATCGGCTGATGATTATATGTCCACCCATTTCCGTTCTGTAAAGAAGGGTGTTCACGATTGGCACGAAGAATTTGTATATTGTGCACTCCAACAACAGGCGAGAGTCCTCCGTCATGACGGTTTGGATCACTTAGTTGACTTCCTGAGTAATGTACTAGCTGTGCATTCATTGGCGAAGCTAGCATGCAAAATGCTATTGTAGCGAAAAACAGTTTCTTCATTTTATCAATTTATTTACCAAATGCTTTGGAACTTTGAAAATTGTACCGTGCTTATGCAGACTAGGTACGCTTATTTCAGATGTAATATCTGTAAAGTGAATGAAATCTCGTGTCTTCATTGCACCAAAGTCATGCTTCTGGTAACGGTCATAATATATAATATAGTCTTTGCCCAACTTAACNGTAGTAGGACCTTCAACAAAGTTCTCTGTAAATGTCTCTGCTGGTTTTGTCCAAGGACCATGNGNATCATGAGCAAAAGAAATACGGAGATTGCGATTTTGGCGCGTGTTATCTTTTACCACCATTACATAATCGTCTTTACCACGCTTTAATATGGTGGCNTCGATAGCACTGAAATGGGTATCAACAAGCAACTTTGTAGGAGAGAATGTCACAAAGTCCTTTGTTGTAGTATAGTAAAGTCTATGATTATTGTTCTCTTCTTCCTGTCCCTTATCAAATTTATATGGAACACAAGAAGCCCACACGATCATCATTTCTTTACGCGCATCATCATAAAAAAGTTCGGGTGCCCATACATTAACAGTTGTNGTATCTGGCATAACCTCTATGAATTTTTCTTTGCTCCAATGCACGAGGTCACGAGAAGATGCATATCCAAAACCACGGTCGCCACGCCAACTACTTGTCCANACCATGTGAAAAACGCCATCAGGTGTTGACTGTATCGAAGGATCTCTCATCACGTGCTGCTTTCCAACTTTCGGAGAAAGCCANGTTCCNTGTATAGAGTCCCAATGAATGCCATCACGACTCCAAAGATAGCGCAATCCGTCTGTAGCAGGTTCATGGAAACTGCTATACATATATANGTCACTACTGCATGATACTAAAAANGTTGTAATTATCAGGAATATTATATTGAAAGCTCTTTTCATCATTACGGATGTATAGGGTCGTTTTTCTATTAAAGACGATATTATCCTAGTTTTGTAATCACAAAAAGTGAAACGTGATTTTGTATATTGTAAATGAATTGTAAAGATTACGATTCATACTCTTAATATAATGTTTACAAATTCTTAACATGTAAACAATAACTTTGCACCTGAAATTAAAAACAAGATTAACATGAAGCATGTATACAAGGTACTAACGGTGATTTTATTTTACACATCATTATGCAACGGAATATTTGCCGAACAAGGTGTAGACTATAAAGCTAACGGAACTATAAAAGGTAGAATAACAGACTCGTCTAAACAAACATTGCCAGGAGCAACTGTTATAGTTGAAAGTATTCATACTGGTGTGACCAGTGATGCAAATGGATATTACACACTGTCTAATCTAAGACCAGGTATTTATGATGTAAAAGTATCTTATGTTGGATATACACCAAAGATAATAAAGATAAAAGTAATTAATAGTAAAACTTTAGAAGAAAATATTACCCTTGATGAAGGTGCAACCTTGCATGAGATAAATATAACAGGTGCATTTTCAGGACAAAGACGTGCATTGCAACAACAAAAGAGTAAAATGGGAATTGTAAATGTCGTTTCAGCAGATCAAGTAGGTAAGTTTCCTGATTCAAATATCGGTGATGCTCTGAAAAGAATTAGTGGTGTTAATGTCCAATATGACCAAGGTGAAGCAAGATATGGTCAGGTTCGTGGAACTTCTGCCGATTATACGTCGGTAACTATTGATGGAGACAGGCTGCCTTCTGCTAGCGGAGACACACGTAACATTCAATTAGATTTGATTCCTGCAGATATGATACAAACCATAGAACTTAACAAGGTTGTTACTTCGGATATGGATGGTGATGCAATTGGAGGAGAGATTAACCTTATTACAAAGAGTACCCCTAGCCATAGAATACTTAATGCCACGGTAGGTAGTGGATATAACTGGATTAGTGACAAATCTCAACTTAACCTTGGACTTACCTATGGTAACAGATTTTTTAATAACAAACTAGGCATAATGCTTGCGGCTTCATATCAGTATGCGCCTGGCGGTTCTGACAACACAGAATTCACTTATGTAAACGACGGAAAAGATAATATTATACTGAATAAAGCAGAAGTAAGACAATACTATGTCACCCGAGAACGTCAAAGCTATTCAGCAGCTTTTGACTATAAATTCAATCCTGCAAATAAAATATGGTTTAAAGCTATATACAACAAGAGAAATGACTGGGAAAATCGTTATAGAATAACATACAAGAAATTAGATAGTAGCGACAAAAAGCAGTCAGTAGTTCTTCAAACTAAAGGTGGAGATAACGGTGATGATAAGAATGCCAGATTAGAACGGCAGCAAACATACGATTTTAATCTAGGAGGAGAGCATGAATTAAATGCTTTAGCAGTTAATTGGGGAGTATCTTATTCCAGAGCTTCAGAAGATAAGCCTAATGAAAGATATTTCGGTATTTCACTGAAATCACCTTTCAGTAGTTCTTTTCAAGATGTATCAGGACGCCAACCTTATTCAAACATTCAAATTCCAGATATCGAAGGCAATAATTGGACTATTGACGAACTTACTAATTCAAACAGACATATTTATGAGAATGAATGGAAAGGTAAAATTGGATTATTACTTTGCCAATGCGGTAATGGAAGGTGAATACGGTAAATTGAAATTCGAGTGGGAAAATTTGCATCAAAAAGTAAAAGACCGAGATAAAAAAAATTATGAATATAAAGATGTGATTTGGGATGAAATGGAATAAAAATAATACTTCTTCTGAATATCAGGAATGGTTTTATGTCTTGGGCGGACCAATATCCCTATTGGTACGCGATTTTGTAAGTAAAAATATCTTGGAAGCATTGACTTTAAACAAAAACTTACAGGAACTGAAGTATTAGAAGAATGCAGCAGGAAATTATCATGCTAATGAGAATATTAAAAAGTGGATATATTAGAATACGATAGGACAATTGAGTAAAAAAATCAGATTTGATTATTGGATTTCGTGTTGAAAATACAAACTAGAATATAGTGGTTTTAATCTAATTGCGCCGACAATGATGGAAATCAAAGTATAAACAGCTACAGGATCTTTAAAAAATCATTATCAAATTTACTACCAAGTGTATTGTATAAGTATAATATTGACGATAACTGCAAACTGAGAGCGCTTCATTCACAAAGACTCTTGGCAAGACCCAAATACACAGATCTAATACCTAATGTTTAATTATAAATGTTCAAGATGCCAACCGCTGAAATAGGAAATGAGAAATTGCGTCCCACTACTTGCAACAATTTTGATCTCAGCAAGCGAATACTATTTCAAGAGTGTAGGACTTGTAAGTATTGGCTTATTTTATAAGGACGCTACATAATGTAATCGTTACGGAGAAATGGGTTGGTTCCGCAAAAGAGCTAACCATCAAACATTGGAAATAATGATTATGTTATCGAGAAAACCAAATAACGCATACGATGGAGGAATTTTCGGAACTGAATTGGCTTATATGAAAGAGACTTTGGTTTTTATAACTCCAGCTTTTAAAATGCATTGGTTTCTATGGTTACATATACTTATACGCCATAGTACCACTCGAAATTATAATTTTGAACATCGTGTGGGTAGCAAATGGTGAGAAAATTAAGATGCAAGGAACTCCAGAACATACAGCTAATGCATCTATTTATTTTGAAAAGAGTGGCGTTAATATTAGATTATCTTATAATACAGGCCTCTAGCTTTATTGACGAAATGGGTTAGCAGAAGCTGCACTTGATAGATATTATGATCAAGTAAATTATTTGGATTTGAACGCTAGCTTCACATTCGGAAAAAAATTCAAAACAACAATCTACGCCGATGCAACAAATCTATTGAACCAACCGTTAAGATATTATCAAGGAACAAAAGAAAGAACGATGCAAGTTGAATACTACGGTGCAAGAATTAATTGTGGAATTAAGATAAACTTATAACAAATATGAAAAATCTCAGAAATTTTATACAGACAACATTAGTTGTATCATCACTATTACTATTCAGTAGTTTTGTTAAAGCACAAGCTCCTTCTGAATGGGAAAAATTAAAAGATGACATCAATGTGTTCATGGTAAACGATATGGGCAGAAATGGATATTATGATCAAAAGCCTATCGCAGAACTTATGGGAGAAATGGGAGAAACAATAAGTCCTAAATGTATTATCGCTGCCGGAGACATCCATCATTTCAACGGAGTAGCATCAGTCAATGATCCATTATGGATGACAAATTTTGAACTGATATACTCACATCCTGAACTTATGATAGATTGGTTCCCTGTATTGGGAAATCATGAATATAGAGGTAATACCCAAGCTGTACTGGATTACGGAAAAATAAGCAGGAGATGGGTAATGCCTGCAAGATACTATAGCAAAGTACTAAGTTCCGGAAACACAACTTTAAGGATTCTATTCCTTGATACAACACCACTTATCAATAGATATAGAAACGAAAGCGAAATATACCCCGATGCAAGCAAACAAGATAGACAGGCAGAACTTGATTGGATAGATGAGACGCTTAAAAGCGCTAAAGAAGATTGGGTAATATGCGTGGGGCATCATCCAATATATGCAGACACAGGAAAGGATACAGAAGAACGTACCGATATGCAGAAATATTTATTACCAGTTCTTCACAAATATGGAAATGTTGCCATTTACGCATGTGGACATATACATAACTTTCAACACATTAAAAAAACAGGTGATAATATTGATTATGTAGTAAACTCATCTGCATCATTATCTCGCAAGAAGGTATCCAACATAGAAGGTACTGTTTTCTGTAGTAACGATGATGGATTCTCAATAATAGCCGCATCGAAAAATGAGCTTAAAATGTATATGATTGACAAAAAGGGCGAAGTTATTCATACAATTACTAAAAGTAAATAAAGTAGTCCATTTTTAAAAATACATAAAGCTTAAAATTACCTGATTAACCTAGCATGTGTCAAATTTTAAAACCTAAGATTATAATTTCAAAGAATAATATTGCTGTCCGATAAAAATAGTTATATAATTAGGACTGGTTCCATTCGCAGAAATCAGCTCTTTTAAGTGACTTTGCTTTTACCACAAAATAATTTTATAACCATGGGTAAAAGTACACATTTTATCGGACAGCAATAATTTTAAATTAAAGAAACCGACCTTGATTTTCTTTTGTTTTATCTCAAGAAGTACCAATAGGTCATACCATTTATCTTATGAACGATTTAAGCGTAAGCAACAAGCTTGATTTGCTTGCAATAACAAATTATTAACTAGGAAGTTTCATATAGACTCAACCTAGATTCACAAAAAGACTATCTATTGTTATTTGTCAAAAAACTTATGAAATAGTGCCACTCTAATAACCGATGAGTTATTCACTGCTAGGTCTTATACTCAATCCAGTGGATCTATAATAACTCATATTAGTTGGAAAACCATCAGGATAAAATCTCATAAAGTATCCAGAATTGTAAGAGCTAGCTCCTGCTGTCCAATACCCGATATACGAGAACATGTAGACTATAGTATTACTATCTACATATCCTAAGCCTGGGAAAAATATAGTACCCCCAGTTCCATCTGCTTTGCAAAAGAAATTCCAGCCATTATTATACGAGCCACTTGTATTCGAATGTGTAAATCCCGTGAAAGCAGCAGACTTTGGTTCAACAAAATTGCTAGGAGAGGGTGAATAAATAGTTTTATAAACTTTGTTATTATTCAAAGTTGTAACTACATTGTTTTTGTTCCACAACTCTAATGAAGGATCTCCTTGTGACAAATTATACATATATGGATATAAAATTACATCTTTTGTATTTGAGGTAGAAATTGTTGATTTGGGATTATATTGATTATCATAATAGGGCTTGTCATAATTGCCCATACCATTACTTGGAAGACGAGGATCCTTTCGTCCCCATTGATAATATGGGGCATTTGGACCGTAGGTATAATCTTCTACATTCTGTGGAGTACTAAAACTACCTGTACTTCCTTCATTTCCGATTTGTTTAAAAGTTATATAAAATTTTCTAAATTCACCACCGACACGGACTTCCGCATCACAATAACCTAGAGGAACCTCCATAAAATGACTTATAACAGAACCTCCATTATTTGGATCATTATAGACTTCATAAGTTTTAGTCAAAGCATAATCCGTTACCCAAATATGCCAGCTCCACATGATATTGCCGTCTTTATCGCGAACAGCAATCACACTATTGCCTTGACAAATATTATCACGTCCTATGTCAAACTCTATACTGTGCTTATCACTTGACAGCTTTAACGATGACGGAGTTATTAGATGCGGAGCATCTTGCCATACAATACAAGCGTCATAAGGAACATTGGCACTATTATTGGTTAGGTAAATATAGGGGTTATCTATCTGAACACCATTATGGTCAACAAAAGTTGGAGTGCCATAAGAATTTGTATTGTATGTTTTGTCACCATTAAGTGCATTACCATATACCAAAGGAAATGAATAATGCCCTGGAGCATGTATCACATAGCAGTTGGCAGTCTGCTTACCATCAGCTAAATCACAGCTACCATCAGCTGCTTCACGTAAGGTTTTCGTATGTGTACTATTCTCAACAGTACTTCTGTATGCTGGGTTTAAAAATGAAGCAACCGAGAAATTTATATTTTCTCCTGATATACTACCATTGCTACTTGCTGTAAAAGCTGTTACTGCAGAACTTGTCGTATTGTAAACTGTAGTTCCGGTAATTCCATTTTCATCATAAGTATAGCTTGCTGTCCATGGAACTGCAACCTGACTGCCATAGTATGACTGCTTATAGCTATTGATTTTAATTACATTATTACCTCCAGTACTTGGGAACGAAGTTAGTGATGGAGATAATGAAAGAACATACTCAGTGTTGACCTCGGCCGTTGATAAATAATAAGTCACGGTATAACCTTTAAGCCAATGATCATTATCTATTCTCGCCTTCAAAACATGTTCAACTCCGTCATTAATAGTTACGGCAATGGTGGCTCCAACTGGTACTTTCTGAGGAATCATCATAAACACGTCACTGTTGTCTGTTAATATAACATTACTATCTGTAGCCTTTACTGGAATATTTTTTGTAAGACTATAAGTACTTAAAGTTGATAAGTTTGTCCAACTCTCTGTCTGATACTGATAGTCACCTTCCCCATAGACATTCTGTATTTCTATTTTTGTAATCGTCCCCGGTGCCATCTGATTTCCTATGGCAAAGCGAATACCAGTGCAGGCATGATCGAATGTAATATAGTCTTTTGCATTAAAATTACCAGAAACATCTATATTTCCATAATCGCCAATACCAGTTGATATATCATTGCGTGTTACTAATAAATCATTTTGTGTTGTTGCACTGGTTGGTACCATATAATGAAAAGTTGGCCACCCTGTTGTTGTAAATGCTGATAATCCTGTAGCATGATAAGGAGCATAAGCAAAAAAAGCACATTTCACACCCGCTCCAGGCCAAAATTCAGCTGTACTCCAGTTTCTAGCTTTAAGAACTTCCTCATCAGAATAAGTTATACTAGTAGTATTTGCAACGGTCGACCAAGAATCTTCATTTTGATAAAGATATGTGTACAAATTATAAGAATTATAAAAATTATCAGTGGTTACTAATGAGGCACGCGTTCTTGCGTCACCATTCTGTTTAGACTGTATACCTGGTGTTGTTGTATATTTAAAA
>JGI20225J20221_1002818_pt1 | contig 11881 bp, 9 predicted proteins | sample BioMet4_FD_20221 | JGI IMG/M metagenome (IMG submission 20221) | reverse complement strand
GCCGATGAACTGAAAGTTGCTACTCAGGGTAAAGGTCTGGTTTATTCTATTGCCCCATATCGCGAAGCTGCAATCTTTGGAGCAGGGCACGCTGGTAATGGTGCTTTCTGGTTGAATGATGATACAGGCAAATGGTGCGGATCTACCTATTATAATGATTTCCCCTGGTTTGTAAGTCAATATAACGATAGGAAAGCTATTGATTTCCGTATTAGCGGAATGGTTTGGACACCAGCTCGTCCGGTTGCTGATTATAAATACCTGACGTCTCAGTTTGCTCAGGAAACATTCTCTTATAACTTTGATGAAGCAAAGAAAAGTAAGTTCAGAAAACTGAAAACAAGTCCGTTTATTAATGAAGAAATCAACAACTTCCTTTTAGATATACTTGCAAACAGTACTATGGGGCAGGACGAAACTCCCGACTTACTTTCTTTAACTTATTATGCAGGTAATTACGATCATAAAAGTGCTAAAGAGTGCGCTTTGGAGATGCAGGATACCTACGTGAGACTAGATAAAAGTATTGGCGAGCTTCTGGATATTATTGATAAAAAGGTAGGGCTAAACAATGTTTTGTTTTGCATTAATTCTACCGGATATGTGGATGCTGAAGGCCCGGAACTGGAAAGATATCGTATTCCTGGTGGTGAGTTTTATTTAGATCGTTGTGCTGCACTTCTTAACATGTATCTTATGGCTGTTTATGGCGAAGGACAGTATATTGAAGCGCATAATGACTTGCAATTATATTTGAATCACAAACTGATTGAAAAGAAGCAGCTGAACTTAAACGACGTTCTTGCCAAAGCTTCTGATTTCCTGATTCAGTTTAGTGGTGTAAAAGAAGTCTATTCATCTTATCGATTGTTGCAAGGAGCCTGGACTCCCGAGCTTCAAAAGATGAGAAATTCATATAATCGTAATCGTTCTGGTGATTTAACTCTTGAAATTTTACCGGGATGGACTGTTGTTAATTCTGATTCTCCTTCAGAAAGCAAAGTTGTACGTAAAGCTTATGTTCCTTCTCCACTTATTTTCTTAGGAGGAAATGTAAAGCCTGAAATTATAAATACTCCGGTCAATATTGACTGTTTCGCGCCTACTATTGCTCGTTCTATGAGAATCAGAGCACCGAATGGCTGCTCTTCTGCTCCTCTTGCAAATATATTAAGATAAAAAAACAGCTGGCTATAATTAAATAAGTCAGCATTTTAATGTATCTTTGCAGCCATAAAAACAAGATTAATAATGATTTAACAACAAAAATANAATGGGATTTAATGAATTTTTAAGTGCTATCTTTGGTAATAAATCCACTAGGGATATGAAAGAGATCCAACCATGGGTAGATAAAATAAAAGCAGCGTATGAAGATGTTGCAAAACTGGACAATGATGCGCTTCGTGCTAAAACAGAAGAACTTAAGAAATATATATACGATTCAGCTACTGAAGAAAGAGCAAAGATTGAAGAGCTGAAAGCTACTGTTGAAACAACAGAACTAGAAGAAAGAGAAGATTTATTCTTGCAAATTGATAAGCTTGAGAAGGCTGTTCTTGATAAATATGAAGTAGCTCTTGATGAGGTTCTTCCTGTTGCTTTCTCTATTGTAAAGGAAACTGCTAAGAGATTCTCTGAAAATGAAACGATAGAAGTTACTGCTACCGATTTTGACCGCACACTTGCTACTACTAAAGATTTTGTTCGTATTGAAGGAGATAANGCTATTTACCAGAATCACTGGATTGCCGGAGGTACTGAAATAACTTGGAATATGGTCCATTATGATGTTCAGCTCTTTGGTGGTGTGGTTCTTCATAAAGGTAAGATTGCCGAAATGGCAACTGGTGAAGGTAAAAACTTTGGTGGCTACCTTACCGGTATTCCTTAACGCATTGACCGGAAANGGTGTACACGTGGTTACTGTAAATGACTATATTGGTCAAAAACGTGACTCGGAATGGAATGGGACCTTTATACATGTTCCACGGATTAAGCGTTGACTGTATTGATAAACACCAACACAAACTCAGATGCTCGCCCGTAAAGCTTATCTTGCTGATATTACTTTCGGAACAAACAACGAATTTGGTTTCGACCTACCTTCGTGACAATAATGGCGGTTTAGTCCCAAAAGATTTAAGTGGCAAACGTCCAGCATAACTATTCAATTGTCGGATGGAGGTTTGACTCTGTAATTGATNGATGATGCCCGCTACTCCTCTTATTATTTCAGGTCCGGTTCCTAAAGGTGAAGATCAGCTTTTTGAGGAATTATGTCCTGAAGTAGAAAAGATTGTTAATGTACAGAAAATATTAGCTACAAAATATTTGTCGGATGCAAAACGTTTAATTGCTTCTGAAGATAAGAAAGATCAGGAAGAAGGTTTCCTTGCTTTGTTCCGCAGTCATAAAGCTTTGCCTAAAAATAAAGCATTGATTAAGTTCTTAAGTGAACCGGGAATTAAAGCCGGAATGCTTAAAACTGAAGAAATCTACATGGAACAGAATAACAAGCGTATGCCTGAAGCTGTTGAACCATTGTATTTCGTTATCGATGAAAAACTGAATAGTGTAGACCTTACTGATAAAGGTGTTGACTTACTTACAGGTAATTCTCCCGACCCTACATTGTTCGTGTTGCCTGATATTGCTTCTCAGCTTTCAGAACTTGAAAATGAAAATCTGGGCGATGAAGAAAAGCAGATCAGAAAAGATGAATTGATGACTAACTTCGCTATTAAGTCTGAACGTGTTCATACCATCAACCAATTGCTTAAGGCATATACAATGTTTGAGAGAGATGATGAGTATGTGGTTATTGAAGGACAAGTGAAGATTGTTGATGAGCAAACCGGACGTATCATGGAAGGTCGTAGATATTCAGACGGTCTTCACCAGGCTCTTGAAGCTAAGGAACGTGTTAAGGTTGAAGCTGCTACACAAACATTTGCTACAATTACTTTACAGAACTACTTCCGTATGTATCACAAGCTTTCTGGTATGACCGGTACTGCCGAAACAGAAGCGGGTGAACTTTGGGATATCTATAAACTGGATGTGGTTGTTATTCCAACAAACCGTCCAATTCTCCGTAAAGACTTGAACGACCGCGTATATAAAACAAAACGTGAAAAGTATAAAGCTGTAATCGAAGAGATTGAATCTTTGGTAAATGCTGGTCGTCCGGTATTGGTGGGTACTACTTCGGTTGAAATTTCTGAGATGTTGAGTAAGATGCTTACCATGCGTAAGATTGAACACAACGTGTTGAATGCAAAACTTCACCAGAAGGAAGCTGATATTGTTGCTCAGGCAGGTTTTAAAGGTACAGTAACTATTGCTACAAATATGGCCGGTCGTGGTACCGATATCAAGTTAAGTCCGGAAGTTAAAGCTGCCGGTGGTTTGGCTATCATTGGTACAGAGCGTCATGAATCACGTCGTGTAGACCGTCAGTTAAGAGGTCGTTCAGGACGTCAGGGCGACCCGGGTTCTTCTGTATTCTTTGTTTCTTTGGAAGATGATTTGATGCGTTTGTTCTCTTCAGATCGTATTGCCGGAGTAATGGATAAATTAGGATTCAAAGAAGGTGAGATGATTGAACACAAAATGATCTCTAATTCAATTGAACGTGCTCAGAAGAAGGTTGAAGAAAACAACTTCGGTATTCGTAAACGTCTGCTTGAGTATGATGATGTTATGAACAAACAACGTACAGTAATCTACACTAAACGTCGTCACGCTTTAATGGGCGAACGTATTGGTATGGATATCGTAAATATGATATGGGATCGTTGTGCCAACGCTATTGAAGGTAAAGAATACGAAGATTCTAAAATGGAAATCCTCCAAACATTTGCAATGGATATTCCTTATACTGAAGAAGAATCAAGAAATACAAAGATTGAAAAGCTTGTAGATCGTACTTTTGATGCTGCTATGGCTACCTTTAAACGTAGAACAGAACGTATGGCTAACGTTGCCAATCCGGTTATTAAGAAGGTGTACGAAGAACAAGGTAATCGTTTTGAAAACATTCTTATTCCAATTACAGATGGCAAACGTATGTATAACATCACTTGTAATCTGAAAGCAGCTTATGAAAATGAAAGTAAAGAAGCGGTAACTGCATACGAAAAGACTATTCTTCTTCATAACATTGACGAAGGCTGGAAAGAAAATCTTCGTGAATTGGATGAACTTAAACATTCTGTACAGAATGCTAGCTACGAACAAAAAGATCCGTTGTTGATTTATAAACTTGAATCTGTGAACTTGTTTGACGAGATGGTTAATAAGATTAATAACAACACAGTTTCATCTTTAATGCGTGGTAAGATTCCTTTCCAGGAACCTGAAGAAGTAAAGCAGGCTGCTCCGGAAATTCAACAGGATTACAGTAAGTATCGTACTGAAAAGACTGATTTAACTGATCCTAATCAGCAAGCTGCAGCTCAGCATGATACACGTGAGGTTAAAAAAGAGCCAATTCGTGTAGAGAAAACAGTAGGACGTAATGATCCTTGTCCTTGCGGTAGCGGTAAAAAGTTTAAAAACTGTCACGGACGTGAGGCGTAATTAATAGATATAACAGAAACTCCCCGAAATGAATTATAATTCTTTCGGGGAGTTTTTTTATTCCCTTGTACAAAAGAATGCAATCTTTTGTACAAGGGAATTATTTCTTTTGTACAGAAGATTACATTCTTTTGTACAATAATTCTTTTATACCTGGATATGTTTTTTATAGTTTCCAGTTATTCCATATTAAATAATCTCAATCAACTGATGTTTAAGCAAATGCTCTTCTGTAGGGTACGAACTATCTGGTATATTCAAAGGATAGTAAGCTGCATTATCTTATGGCAGGAGGTTCGATTGTTTTCATAGGGCCTTAATAGTAATCGTGTAGTCAACTGCATTATCTTATGGCAGGAGAACTGCAGTGCAGTTTTGTATGCTATTATATAGATTGATACGTAGCAAAAGTTTATGCAAATGAAAGATAGCTTTGCGGTTTAGCTAGAAAAGGAGATAAGGCTATTGGTTGTTAGAATAAAAAAAGAGGTAAAACTGTATATACAGCTTACCTCTTCCTTATATCTTTTATTAGATAAATCTTTTTATTTTGCAGGTTTAGCAGGTGCTTGTTGTAGCAGGAGTAGCTTCTGAAGAACCTGCAGCCGGAGCTTGTGCAGGAGCAGCAGCAGGTGCTGTTTCTGTCTTTGGAGTTGCAAAACCAGCCGGTGTATTCATCGGATTTGTTTTTTCTTCTTTTTGTGCTTGTTCAAGAATAGCAGAGCCTTCAGCTGTATTAGCTGGCATAGTATAAGAAGTAATGATACTTAATACTACGATGGCAGCAGCTAATCCCCATGTAGCTTTTTCAAGGAAGTCTGTCGTTTTACGAACACCCATGATTTGATTTGATGATGAAAAGCCTGAAGAAAGGCCTCCACCTTTTGAGTTTTGTATCAAAACAATAAAGCTCAATAGTATTGCTGCTATGACAATTAGGATAATTAATAATAAATACATTTCGTTATTTTGATTTAGCGTTAATAATCAATTTTTCCAAAAATCTTATTTGGTCTGCAAAGTAAGCATTTTTTTTCGGATATTTCAAACTTAATTTTTTAATTATTTCAAGTGCCTTGGAATATCTTTGTTGTTTTACATATATTTTTGCTAAAGTTTCGGTAAAATAACTCTCATCGTCCTCATTTTCATCAGTTACATTTTCTATGAGCTCAGTAGTTTTTTCTTCTTTTTCTTCCGAAATTTGCAATTTTATAATGTCCTCGTTCTCTGCTTTCTCTATGAATCCGTCAATTAATTCCTGACCTCTTAATTTAGGCGTTGGTACTTCTTTTTTATCGGTAGATTCATCTGGAACAATATCGCTGTCTTCCTGAAGAAGATAAGTTGTATAGTCGGTCGATAAATCATACTCCATTTTTACAGGAAGCGGCTCTTCCGGCAGTGATGAAAGGAATGAATCAATGAGTGATAATGTACGATCCAGATTTGGCTCATCATTCATTAAAGAAGGATCTTCTTTTTTCTTTGGCTCAATAACGTATTTATCTCCTTCTATCAAGTTAAAAAGAACACGACGATCGGCAACATAAAGTGCTGCTTTTCGTAACTCCTGACCAAAAGAAAGATCGTGGAGTAAATATAAGTTCTTTAGATAAAGCAATCGGGCTGATTGAAAATACGGGTANTGTGCCAGTATTGTTCTCAGNTCGTAAAGCGTATCTCTATTAAGACTTTCGGGATGAGAAATCCATTGTTGCAGATTCTGAGCGTTCATTGAAATTACCAGTTTGCTACTGTAGCGTTAAAGATCTGTTCTGTTATTTCTTTTGTCATCTCAGCAATCAACTGATCCTGAACAGCCGTCAGCATCAGAGATGAATTATAATTCCGGAAAGCCGTGAATTGTTGGTCNTTTAAGTCCTGCGAATGATCTTTGTTNTTGACAAAACGTACAACGACNGTGATACGAAGTTCTGTTTCTGATGCATATCCGTCGGCTTTAACNGTTTTATTTAGNTGCTGNTAACCGGTAATTTCTCCTTCAATGTTTAAATCTCCGTTACGTGGAACAAGGCTCAAACGAGTCTGACGGATAAAGATATCTTTCAAATCGTCATTGAATTTAGTAGCCAATGGTGCATATACGTAATCTGACTTTATAGGAAAGGTTGCGATAGATATAGTCTTTATCTTGGTATAGTCGATAGACGAACCGTTAAACTTATATCCAATCTTGCACGAACTCATCAATATAAGCAATGATAGTAAAGCGAGCGGTTGTTTTAATTTATTTATCCAATCCATATTCTTTTATTTTTCTGTATAGTGTGCGCTCGGAGATATTTAAATCTTTAGCTGCGTTTTTACGTTTACCATGATGCTTTTGCAGTGCTTTTCTAATCATCTCCTTTTCAAGATCGTCTAAAGAAAGAGACTCTTCCACATATTCCTCTGTATCCTGAATATCATCTTCCACGTTAATAGAGTGTACGGATGAAATATTGTTGTTTGAAGGAATATTGATGGTAGGTACATGGTTGACTACTGTTTGTGATGCAACAGGTTGTGCCTTATCCGTCATAATATCATGTACCAGTTTCTTTAGTTCTGTAACATCTTGTCGCATATCGAACAATACCTGNTAAAGAATTTCCCGTTCGCTTTCAAAAGTTTTGCCTTGCTGTTTGCCTCCAAAAAGCATAGGTAACTTCTCTCCTGGTTGTTCAGGAAGATAAGTATGAAGAATAGCCGGGGTAATTTCGCGGTTTGTTTCAATAATTGATATCTGTTCTGTAATATTCTTTAGCTGTCGCACATTTCCAGGCCAGGAATAAGATACCAGTACTCGTTTAGCATCTTCGGATAATTGAATAGCTGGCATGCGATATTTCTCGGCAAAGTCTGAAGCAAATTTGCGGAATAAAAGTACAATATCTTCAGGGCGTTCCCGTCAAAGGAGGAATCTGCACTGGAACTGTGTTTAGTCTGTAATAAAGATCCTCACGGAATTTTCCGGAAGAGATTGCTTCGCGCAGGTTTACATTTGTTGCCGCAACAATACGTACATCTGTTTTTTGCACTTTTGATGAGCCAACTTTAATAAATTCTCCACTTTCCAGTACTCTTAGCAGGCGTGCCTGGGTTGGGAGAGGCAATTCTCCCACTTCATCAAGAAATATAGTACCACCATCAGCTTCCCCGAAATAACCTTTACGTTCGCCTATAGCTCCTGTAAAAGCTCCTTTTTCGTGCCCGAAAAGCTCAGAATCAATAGTTCCTTCAGGAATAGCTCCACAGTTTACTGCTATATATTGTCCGTGTTTCCGGCGGCTGTACTGATGTATAATTTGAGGAAAACTTTCTTTACCAACACCGCTTTCTCCTGTGATTAATACAGATAAATCGGTCGGAGCCACTTGGATAGCAATATCGATGGCTCTATTCAGTGTTTCCGTATTACCGATAATACCGAATCGTTGCTTTACTTGTTGAATCTCAGATCTAGTCATATTTCCTTTAATTATATGACAAAATTACAAATTTGTTTTGAGCTAACAAGCAGTTTTGGCAGAAATAAGGTTAAAAAGAAAAGCGGATAATGCTTGTTCAGCACTATCCGCTTAAGTTATTTCTTAGTAAAATATTAGTCTACACATTCGTCAGCTTCATATCCACCCATTTCACGAAGATTGTTTTTCAAAATTGTGAATTGTTGGAATAAGTCGTGAACTGGTTTGTGTTCGAAATCGTGCATTGGGCTCTTCAGGTAGAATGACAACCAGTCTTGAATGCCATAACGTCCTGCACGTTTTGCAAGATCAGAGAATAATACAAGGTCAAGCAAAAGTGGAGCAGCAAGAATAGAGTCTCTGCAAAGGAAATCTACTTTGATCTGCATTGGGTAACCCATCCATCCGAAAATATCAAGATTGTCCCATCCTTCTTTGTTGTCGTTACGTGGTGGGTAATAATTGATACGAACTTTGTGGAAGATGTTTCCGTAAAGTTCTGGATGTTCTTCTCCGTCAAGGATTGTTTCGATAACAGAAAGCTTACTAACTTCTTTTGTCTTGAATGAATCTGGATCGTCAAGTACTTCACCGTCTCTGTTTCCTAAGATGTTTGTAGAGAACCAACCGTCAAGACCAAGCATACGAGTCTTCAACATTGGAGCAAGCACAGTTTTCATCAATGTTTGTCCTGTCTTGAAGTCTTTACCGGCAATAGGAGTACTTGTTTTCTTAGAAAGTTCCCACATAGCTGGAGTATCAACGCATAAGTTAGGTGCACCCATAATGAAAGGACATCCTTCTGCAACGGCAGCATATGCATAACACATACTTGGAGCAATTAATTCTTTATTGTCTTCTTTCATTGCTTTTTCGAAAGAAGCAAGAGTCATATGTTCGTCGCTCAACGGCAAATAAACTTCTGTACTTGCAGCCCAGATAACAACAACGCGTTCGCAATTGTTTGCAGCCTTAAAGTTACGGATGTCTTCACGAACTTGTTCTGTTAAATCCCAACGTGAAGCTTCTGGTTTAACGTGTGTTCCATGTAAACGTTTAACGAAATTTTGATCGAATACCGCAGGCATTGGTTTGATTGCTTCCAATTCATCCTTTACCGGATTGATATCTTTTTCTTTTAAAACTTCTGCATGAATAGCCGATTCATAAGCATTGTCAGCAAAAATATCCCATGCGCCAAATACTACATCGTTTAAGTCAGTTAAAGAAACTACTTCAGTAATTTTCTTATATTGCTTATCTTTTCCTTTTCCTACACGCATAGTGGCCAATTGCGAAAGTGAACCAACAGGCTTAGCCAAACCTTTACGAGCCATTAATGTTCCTACAATAAAAGTAGAAGTAACTGCACCTAAACCTACACACAATACACCTAGTTTCCCCGTTGCCGGTTTTACATTTACATTTTCCATAACTACAATTCTTTTATAGCTTAGTGGGCTATATTTTCTATTTTTAGGTTTAAAAATTATAATATATTTAATAATTGTTCTAAGTCTGTAATAATAGCATCAGGAACAGAATCNTCTGTTTCTTCACCCCATCCTTCTCCTTTTAGCCAGATGGTACGACAACCAGCAGCCTTAGCGGGAATAATGTCTTTTGAAAAAGAATCGCCTATAACAACAACTTCGTGTGCTTCAAATCCAAGCTCACGAACGCCCAGAGTAAAAATAGCCGGATCGGGCTTTCTTACTCCAACAACAGCAGATTCAATTACGCTACTAAAGTTACAAAGTAAACCAAAGTTTTCCAGTACTTTGTTGATGTTTCCGTAAAAGTTTGAAACAAGNGTTAATTTATGTTTAAGCGATAACCTTTTGACTACAAAAAGAGACTTATTGACCATCTCTTTGGCAAAGTTATAACAGCCTTTTGCAATCTCTTCCGGGTATTTATCCGTTTGTTCTGAGCTTGATAGAAAACCTTGCTGAATTAAATATTCAATTTGAATTTTTGCTTTAATTAGCAAAACGTCATAAAAATCATGAGACGGTTTAATTAATGGCTGAGTAGCCAATGTTCGTTCACCATGTACGTATGCCTTTTTAAAGTCTTCTTTACTTACAGGGATATTTAGTTCTTTATATCTGCTCCATAGTACTTCGGCCCAATGCTTTCCATTTGTATCTATTGTGCCTCCGTAATCGAAAATAATTCCTTTTATGTTATTGAATTGTTTCATTTATATTATTATTTGAGAGTATCTTGTTTTTATTGCCTACTTTCATTAGCAGTATACCAATACCTATCCANATCAGTTCTCGTACCCTGGTTATTAAACCTGTATATATACCGAAGGCTCCTGTTAATCCTAGCTCTCCGGTTGCAATAGCCATTCCTCCTTCTCGTGCTCCCAATTGCATGGGCAAGAAGAAAAATAGGTTAGAAAACAAGGTTGTAAATGCCATAATGAGAATACAATTCAGGAAATTAACATCTGGAGTAAGAATCTTCAGAATGAAAAAGACTTCCAGACTTCCGATAATTCTGGTTGTAAATTCCAGGCATAAAGATGTGTAGAAAGTCTTTTTTCGTTGTTTGTGTAAATCTGCAATCTGACTATCTATTCGTTCTAGAGTTTCTTTTTTTTCTGTTGCAAAGCGAGTGGCCCAGTTCTTAAGAAAAGGAATTTTTTTGCATAGACGGAGCGCCTTTACTGCCATTCCGTTTTTGTAGCCTTTAACGAAAAAGTAAATAAAAAAAAGGCAAAAAAGACCAGCGAAGATTAGCATAATTCCAGTCGGTATATTAACTGGATAAAGAATTATAAACAGAAAAATGGATGAAAACCAAAAACAGAAATGTGCAAAAATGTGCATCATTACATACANAATAACAGAAGATGTGGCTTTACTAACTCCAACGTAGGGGGTTAATTCCATTATTCGGTAAGGTTCGCCTCCCATTAATCCTACTGGGGTAGCATAATTAAGCGCAAATCCTGTAATTGTATATTTATATACTTTTAGAAAAGGTACTTTTTTTGTTCCATCATCATTAATGATCATGTACCAGGAAAGTGCATTTATCATGTAAATAAATACCCATAATAACATTACTATCGGAAACCACAATCCTGCTCTTTTTAAATTCATTAAAAGTTCATCAAACTTCATGTCAAAAGTGAAGAGCATAATTACGATAGCAATTATACCAACTAAAAAGAATATGTTACGGTAGTTGTTACTCACATCAAAATATATTAAGATATTTTTTTATTTAACCTTGAACAGAATGATTCATGGCTCATAATCATATATACTAGTAAAATATTGAGTACCGTTAGTTCGAATACAAAGTATATCCACGGTTCGTCAATCAAAAGACTTATAAACAAGNCTATAACTCTAGTGTTGAATGATAATATATTGGTNTATTTCATTAACGGCTTGCTTAAAGTTCTGAATTCATCTCTAAAGGTTTGAGGAATATTATCTCCGTATTTTTCTTTTATACTGTTGAATAGCAACTGAAATTTAGGAGTTAATTGTTCCTGAGAAGCTGTATAATTTTTATAGAAGAATATGAATAATTTTCTTACAAAATCATTTTTCCATGACAGTGATTTAAATAGTTCTTTCTGTTGAACTGAATTATCGAGTTCACTCCCTGCTTTTCCTTTTAGGAAAAACAAATGAATATTGCGATAATAATCGGCCATTGCAGCTTGTTTGCTATGAAATAATCCTGTAATTGCAGCTAACAACCAAATCCATATTCCCCATTCTGGAGTGAGACGTAAACAGATGCAGGCATAAATTGTAATAAACCAAAAATCACCGCTAACTCCATCAAGGATT
>JGI20225J20221_1001151_pt2 | contig 11881 bp, 10 predicted proteins | sample BioMet4_FD_20221 | JGI IMG/M metagenome (IMG submission 20221) | reverse complement strand
CGTGGACAACTGGGTGGTTATAAGAGGGTGCAATTTTGACAGCCGTATGAATTTTGGAAGTTGTAGCACCTCCGATCAACAACGGGATGGATAAATGACGAAGTTCCATTTCTTTGGCTACATTGGTCATTTCCTGAAGGGAAGGAGTAATGAGTCCGCTTAAACCGATCACATCCACTTTCTCTTCTATTGCATTATTTATAATTACCTCCGGGGGAACCATTACCCCCAGATCGATAACTTCATAATTATTGCAGGCCAGAACGACTCCGACAATATTTTTACCGATATCGTGAACATCTCCTTTGACGGTGGCTAAAAGGATCTTATTTTTTACTGGCTGTTCCTGACCTGAATCCTGATTTTCTTTTTCAATATAGGGCTGCAGAAAAGCTACAGCCTTTTTCATTACACGCGCTGACTTTATAACCTGAGGAAGGAACATCTTCCCGCTGCCAAACAGATCGCCCACTTTATTCATCCCTTCCATCAGAGGACCTTCGATAATCGAAATTGTTCTCTCGCAAAGAGGAAGTACTTCGGATAAATCCGCATCAATAAAGTCGGTTATTCCATTAACCAGTGCATATTTTAGACGTTCTATCGCGGGGAATGAACGCCATTCCACTATTTTCTCTTCCTTAACAACATCATCTTTCAGATTCTCCGCGAAGGCAATCAGACGCTCTGTGGCGTCAGGCCTCCGGTTAAGAATGACATCCTCCACTTTTACGAGCAGGTCATTGGGTATTTCGTCATAAATCTGAAGCATGCCCGGGTTGACAATTCCCATATCAAGGCCTGCCTTTATGGCGTGATACAAAAAAACGGAATGAAATGCTTCCCGGATAGTATTGTTACCACGAAAAGAGAAAGAAACATTGGAGATTCCCCCGCTGACTTTTGCAAAAGGAAGATGCTCTTTGATCCATCTGGTGGCATTGATAAAATCCACAGCATAGTTGTTATGCTCTTCTACGCCGGTTCCAACAGTCAGCACATTGGGATCAAAAATGATATCCTGTGGAGGGAAACCGAGTTCATCCACTAAAATATGATACGCTCTGTTGCAGATATTGATGCGTCCCTCATAGGTTGTAGCCTGTCCTTTTTCATCGAAGGCCATTACCACTGCCGCTGCGCCGTAATTCTTTATTTTGGATGCATATTCCCTGAAGACAGCTTCTCCTTCCTTAAGACTTATTGAATTAACGATGGCTTTCCCTTGAAGGCATTGGAGGCCTGCTTCAATAACTGACCATTTCGAAGAATCGATCATTACCGGAAGGCGCGCAATATCTGGTTCTGACATCAGAAGATTCAGGAAACGGACCATTTCTTTTTCAGCATCCAGCATGGCATCATCCATGTTGACGTCAATTACCTGGGCGCCACCCTCCACCATGTCCCTTGCAATCGAGAGCGCTTCTTCATATTTTTCCTCCCGGATCAGGCGGGCAAATTTTTTCGAACCTGCCACATTACAACGTTCACCGATATTGATAAAATTGCTAATTTTCCCAACAGTCAGAGGTTCCAGTCCGCTAAGGTGCATTTCCTTACCGGTTTTATTTTTTTTATGAGGCGCACGGCGTGAAGCAAGTTTTACTATTTCCCTGATATGTTCAGGAGTGGTACCGCAGCATCCCCCAATAATGTTAACTAATTTTTTATCAATAAATTCTTTAACATAAACTCCCATCATAGAAGGAGTTTCTTCATATTCCCCAAATTGGTCCGGTAAACCTGCATTAGGATGAGCACTGATATAGAAAGGAGCTTTGTGACTGAGTTCTGAAAGATAAGGAAGCATCTCCCTGGCACCCAGCGAACAATTTAATCCAATAGTCAGGAGATCAACATGGGAGAGCGAATTCAGAAATGCTTCCACTGTTTGTCCTGAAAGTGTACGGCCGCTGGCATCGGTAATTGTTCCCGAAACCATCACCGGGACCGTAATGCCCCTGGAGACCGACACTTCATTGATAGCAAAAAGTGCAGCTTTTGCATTAAGCGTATCAAAAATGGTCTCCACCAGAAGAATATCCGCACCGCCATCCAGAAGACCTTCCACCTGTTCATGGTAAACCTCCTTCAGCTCTGAAAAGTAAACAGCCCTATAACCTGCATCATTCACATCAGGCGACATGGAGCAGGTTTTATTGGTAGGGCCCATTGATCCGGCAACATACCTTGGCTTTTCGGGTGTGGAAAATTCATCAGCAATCTGCCTTGCAATTTTGGCAGCTTCAAGGTTAATCTCGCGGACAAAGGCTTCAGTCCCATAATCAGACTGAGAGATACGATTGGCATTAAAAGTATTGGTAGCAATGATATCAGCTCCTGCTTCAAGAAATGCATGATGGATATCACGTACGACAGATGATTTAGTCAATGAGAGGATATCATTATTACCTCTGAGCGGAAGTGACCAGTCGCGGAATCTTTCCCCGCGGAAGTCTTCCTCGGTCAGTTTGTAACGCTGAATCATGGTTCCCATTGCGCCATCAAGAACAAGGATTCTCTTCCCCAGTTCTTCGCGTATTTCGTGATTTACATTTCTCATTCTTCGCTTTCTGTATCTTTATATAAAAAATATCCGATTCTCTTTTATTAAACCTGTTTACGCAACTCTCTCCTATTTGGTATGCGTTGCATTAACCAATAATTTTTAATTCAAAATTCCCTCTGATTCCCATCTTGCCGTCGCAGATGATCACAACAGAAAGAATCTCCTCAATTTTTTCAGTAAATTCAAGCACCTTGCCAATATCTTCCGCACTCTGAATTCTGTTTCCAAGAGCCGTAGCCCATGCATCCGCAAGAGCCGTATTTCTGCAGGCGACCATTGCCGCATCAGCTCTCCCGAAACTCAGGGAAGGCCCCACCTTGCCTGAAGAGGTACAAACGCCTATTCTTCCGGTATTTTTCGGAATCTGTATTCCTACTTTTCCGGATAAAGGATCGTTACCCGCAAATACAGACATAATTAAAGAATCTGTTAAAACTAAGAAAATATCTCCTCCATTCTCGATGGCAAGTTCATTAATCTTAAAACGATCCATCAAATCGTTCCCCAGTATTTCTGAAAAAGCTCCAGCTACGGCGGCCATCGGACCCACACCTGCCTTCCTGGCTGCCTCGGCCATAAAGAAGGCTATTTTAGGCGCTGACAGCAAAGGAAGATGTGGAATCAGGGTCTTGCCAAAATCAGGGTCAGAAACGAGGTAATTTTCCAAATCAACACGATAAGACCGGATGCGGTCGTAGCAAAACTCCTTCATCTCCTTTCGGAACGATGAAGGATCAATTCCAATCCAGAGATCGGTGTCTTTATAGCCGGTTACAAAAGAGGTGAACCGGCCTTCCCCCATCATATTGCGGTAGGATCTGGATTCTATCAATCTTTCAGATTTTCAATTACAAAAACTATATCCGACAAATCAGGCGACAACTTCCTCATCGTGGAAATTTATCTGGAAAAGATTCATGGGACAGGCGGGTACGCAAAGTTCACAGACCACGCACTTCTCGGGTTCAAAATGCAGTTCCCAGTTTTTGCGATCCATGGTAAGTGCTCCGGCAAAGCATACGCCTATACAATTCCCGCAATTAATGCACTTTTTATCATTGAACCGTATCTTTCTCCCCAGTCTTTCACAAATTACATTATTAGCCTCAAGATATTCTATTCCTTTTTTGATATTGGCGGGCAAAGACTCCAATTCGAGCAAAAGACTTCCAGATTTCCCGGGCCTGACTTCTGCCTTAAGAATATTTATTTTTATATCATAATCTTTGATCAATCTATAGCTTAAAGCTTTATCTGCACTTTGCGGTGGAAACCTCAATATATAGCGACGGGTAACTTCTTTCATTTTTCACCTCCTTCTGTATCAATGAGCTTTTTAAGAGACGTATTTTTAGGGAAAAGAGCCACAGGACAGGTTAATTCAAATTTGCCTTCACGGATTTTCTTTTGAAGCAAAGCAGCAATTTGACGTGCTTTCTTAAGACTTGCCACCGGTGCGGTACGGACTTCTTTCCCGTTGATAATAATACTCCCCGATTGAAGTTCAGCATAAGTAGTCCTGCCAAGCACCGGCATGCCCGGAGAGCCATAATCCATGATCGTTGTTTCAATCTGATCATTACGGATCGATACCCTGTGAGCAAGATCCTCGTCAAGTATAGGGATTGGTATACCAAGCCCGACAAAAAGACTTACACCGTATTTCTCGTAATAAGCGGCCCTGAGAAATTCAGAACTCATCTCCTTAAGATTCCCTATTACAGCTAAAGTGGCCGAATTGCTAACAGGAACCCCAAACTCGTTTTTCTCCTTACTGGTATTAAACTGCGTTCCATGCCAGATCACGTATCCGGTGGCACCGCCAAGGAAAATTCTCGTTCCGATTCCAATGGTCCGCATTTCCGGATCATTGAGGAGAGGACTTAACTCTCCGGAAGTGGAATAATTGGCATTCTTCATTCCGGGTAAAAGAGTCCCCATGTAGGTATATTTTATCTTCCCCGTTGTATTTGTGGCAACGTTATAATTCTGATAACCATTTCGGGGATTGAGAAGAGTAGCTTCGTTGATCGAATTAAGGGTGATTCTCGTTTTAATGTGTTTTCTGGGATAACAATCGGTCCCTTTTCCCCAGGCCTCCAGCTCAATGGATTTCCCTTCAATTAATTCCTGAATAATATGTGCGCCGCCATACCTGCAATTATCAGGGTTTTCAGCAGTAGCGCCAAGATAAGTATCCACGGCGGCCAGGCCTCCATGAGCAGGTACCCCATTTAATAAAATCCTTTCCATTCTTATAGGAGGAGTAGGGTGCCCAAAATTTAAAATAACGCCAGAGGAACACATCGCCCCGAATGTTGCGGTGGTAACCACGTCTACTTTCTTTACTATTTCTGCGGGTGAAATTTCCCTGGCCATTGAAGAAATCTCTTCGGCAGTAAGAACTACTGCCGTCCCTTTCCGGATCTTCTCATTGATCTCTTCATAAGACTTTTTGATACTCATCGTTTTGCTTTATAATTATTAAGGATCGAGTCACCTATAATTTTAAATGATCCGCAAATTTAATTCAAAGGTTATTCATTTGTTCTATAAAAATAAAATGAAATTAATAACCTTAGTCCAAAATAAAATTCTCCTCTATTTTAAACCGTTTCAGTGAATCATTCACCTTGCCATCCCCTTACCACACCCATATCAGATCTGTACTTAAAAGCATATTTCAACATTCGTTCTACATACTTTCTGCGATAATTATCGCAGAAACATCGCAGAAAGTACGTTTCAGGCAACCTGAGTTCGAAATAAGTTTTTAATTAAAAGAGAGCGAGTTGGCCGAAGGTTGATTCGGATTCGTACCTGATGGAAGGTTTTTTGGAATGAAGGAGTAAGCCATCAATCCTGGAATCAGGTTTGTAAGGAAATTGCCAAAACTCCTGTGCCTGGAATGTTCGATCTGGCAGATATTTTTCAGCTCATCATTGATGGTTTCAATGATCGATCTTTTTCTTAGTAACCTGAGTTCGATGTAAGATTTGCGAAAAATATTTGAATTGAGAATAACAGGGTTTTGTTTACACTTTATGCCCGACACATTTTCCCTTATTCTTTGATTTTACCTTCAGAGCAAAGACGCCATTTCTTCGCTCCCATCCGGTAAGCATTTTATTGGACTTGGTACGAGGTTGGTACGGAGAAGGTACTACCCAAAGCTTACGCTTTGGGTGCGCTTATTCTGCTCTGAACTAAAAGTAAAAGAATTAATTTTGATAACCTGAACATTTATGCATTTGACACGTTATGACACGCTATGAGTCGTTATGATATTTTACCTCCGGCTTCTGTGACCGGACATAAGTTTGTAATCTTCGCTTATTTCGGACTCAGGTAGGTAGGTTGTTGGTACTGCTATGATAAGTTGATGGCTGCACTCAAACAGGACGCGGCTCTGCTTAAATTTCAATGCCACGTAAAATTTTTCCCAATCTTTTTTTGACCAGAGTTCAATATTAAAAGAGAGTGGTTTCCCTATAATCATGCAATTAAAAATATTTTATCCTATTCATAACCTCGGCAGAAGATTTAAATTTGCCCTCAAAAAAGAACTTTGGATATTCTCACCATTATTACGCTGGCAATAGGCCTGTCGATGGACAGCTTTGCAGTTTCTATCATTTGTGGCCTTGAGGAACAAAAGATATCCTTTAAACATGCCATGAAAATTAGTTTTTCACTGGCATTTTTTCAGGGGTTGCTTCCCATCATCGGTTGGTATCTGGGTACCGGTTTAAAGGTATATATTGAAAGCATTGATCATTGGATCGCCTTTATCTTACTGGCCTTTCTTGGGGGAAAGATGATTGTCGAAAGTCTAAGGAAGAATGGGGTTGAAAAACTCTCCAATATATATTCCTGGAAACATATCCTCACACTTTCCATTGCGACGAGCATTGATGCCTTAGTCGTGGGTTTTACCTATGCCCTGGTTTCCTCTGGCAGGATTTTTCTTGGGGCCGTTATCATAGGCAGTGTGACATTTTTCTTTGGGATGCTCGGTATTCGGATTGGCAAAGATGTGGCTGGTAATTTTAACCAGAAAGTCGAACTGATCGGGGGAATAATACTGTCTTTAATAGGCATAAAAATCTTAATCGAGCATCTGGCAGCCTCCTGAATCACAGAAGAAAAAATCACTGCAGATCACACGTATTATAACAGGTAATCTGCAGCGATTTTGCCTGATCAGGCAGGTTTAACAAGCGATTCCAGTTTTTTATAAAACTCATCAAGGCCGTGGATGAAATCAATCCTGAGCTCCCTGTAGAATTTCTTTGTAAGTTTCGGATTATCCTTGCCGTCTGGATGACAAACACGTTCTATGATGTTATTATGGTGGGCAACTATCTCTTTAAGCATGTCCAGAATTTTGGTGTTTTTCTCCTTATCATTGTCGTCAACCAGGTTGATGCAATCATTGATCCCCTCAGCCGTGAGGAACTGGATGTCCTTTTTTAATTTCCTGATGCTTGCCATAGATGTAAGTTTTAAAAAGTTTAAGATTTAATACTGAAGACAGACAATAACTCATTTCAGCATTTGAAGCCCAAGATAATCATTTTTCAACGGATCAGGAAACAACCTTACCTTTTTCATAAACTTCTGCTTTTCTGCTGCGATTTGAGCTTTTTCTTATTCTTGAGTTTTTCTTCCTCCAGTTCTTTGTCAATGATTTTTTTACTGTATTCTTTGCGTGAGGGCATAGCCCATGGAAAAGGATTTTCCCAATATGCCCTTACTTTTATAACACTCAAGAAATAAACGACCTCCTCAGGCTGTATTCTCTTCTTAAGATCACCCGGATCCCATTTGCCATTCCCATTCCTGTCAAAAATGGCTTTCAGAAGGTATTTCTGAGGTTCAAGATATTGGAAAACAATCTGACCGTCTTTATCTATTTTAGATGACCTTAAAACAGTTTCTTCTTTTGAATCGTTGAGTAACTGTATAATGGTGGGTCCGGTTACATTCTGAATATTGAGAATGATGCTGCCATAATGCTCTTCTTCCTGGATTTTAAAATCACCTCTGTACTTATTGGATGGCAAATTATAGATAGTTCTGACCGCCGCGGAATCGATCGTTAATTTGTAGGTTTCTCCAAAATTCCATTTATGCGACAGGATATAACTTCTTTCATTCCGCGGATCAGGATTTATTTTAAAAGGAGAAGGAACGAAAAGAGTATCCTTTTTTATAAACAGCTTCACTTTTGAAGTATCAAATGAAGCAATTGGCTCACTTGCGCTCAAAAGAACACTGGAATAAATGTCAAATCCCTGCTTCAGGTTAGAGTTCAAAGTAAAAGAAAGCGGAACCTTTTCAATTTTATGACGTTGCTGTCGCTTATTTTTGACTTTTTGCTGGGTATCGCTAAAATAAAATTTCAGGGTATCATTTTTAACGTAGTTTCTGTTCAAACTATCCTGTTGCAGGTAATTCAGCTTAAAAATCAAGGTATCCTTTTTGTAGACATTGGAATCAGTTAACCACACCCGGATAGAATCCTTCTGCGGGGACATTTCGAGGTATTTCCAGCCTTTTGATGGAGGAGTGAAATTTAATGGCACGATATTAAAAGTATCTTTCACTGATTCAGTAAAATACAAATCCAGATATTTACGATTCGTATGTTCATATTTGTCAAGCCTCAGATTAAATCCTTTCTCAAAGAAACGAAGAAAGTATATTGGATCGGGATAAAATCTGGTCTTCCCCAAAACTACAAGAGTATCTGAGCCTGTCACGGTAGTGTCTCTTTTGGGAAAATATTTAGCAGAGGGGACAATAAGACTGTCCAGAAACGCGATGGAATCACTTCCCGGAGTATATTTAAGATTGTTATCAACATCACCCAATGCATAAACCTGATAGGTACGTGCCGGAAGATTGGAAGCAGCAAAAAATCCCTGTTTGTCTGTCTTTGCAACAAAATCAGGCCTTTTTTTATAAACGAGAGAATCGGATTTCCCGGAGTAGAAAAGAATAATGGAATTCACTGACGGTTCAAGATTGAAGGCATCTTTAACAAACCCTACGACCCTGAGAGAATCGATTATTGGTCCGGTAGAAAAAGCAAGACGGAACTTTGGCAGGCGATTCCCTTCATTATTGTCGGCAATGGCGTCCTTAAAATCCAGAGAATAAGTAGTATTCTTGTGTAAGGTATCGTTCAAATCAACGATTAGCGTTCTTCCCTTCATCCGAAAAACAGGGCGTTTTGAAACAGGAGGAGAAACCACAAATTTCTCACTGATACCGTCCATCTTGATTAATTCATTAAAAGTAATTCTTACCTCCTTACTTTTATAATTAACCTGATTGTTGGCAGGAATACTTTTAAGTACAACCGGAGGGATGGTATCCTTTAATCCGCCCGAAGGCATCCCGATATTGGCACAGGATGAAAAGAAAGTGAGGTAGCCGATTATTCCCATCGCCACCAGTAAAAGAGTTTTCTTCAATCTAAATTTAATCAGTGAAATGTGATACACAAATTTAAATTTATCAATTCATGAAACGATCAGACAAATTTCATGAATTAAAACGAATTTTACGTAAGAAACCAGACGATTTTTAATCAGCCTTCCAAGCGATAGAATGTGATAGATTTAAAATCTCTTTATTTTTTATAACGGGTATAAACCACATTTAATACAACTGGCCGGGAACTGAATTCGCTTTTTAACACCACCCTCTTAGGTGTGTTATTCCGTGAGGCAGTAACAAGATACATCACACTATTATTGAGGCCACCGATAACCTTCTGAAAATGTTGAGTAATATTAAAATCATACGTTCCCGTGGTGGAATTATAAATTCCGCCGTAATAGGAAGTCGATGAACTGTAATCCGCAGGGAAGAGCTCCTTCCATTTTCCGTCAGTATCAAATCCATAATACTTCAGATATAACAGGGGTGGAATTTCATATCGTTTAAAATCGCTCAAAACAGTATCTACGCGGAAGGACAATGTGGCTTTGTTTATGATATAATTAGTTGAATCCCTCCATTTTGAAAGAATAGGAATATTGACCTTGACTTTTGTCCCTGCCGTAGGCTGGATATAAACAAGAGAATCCCTGCCTGTTTCCTGGTTTAAATGGGAATAGAAAGAAGTTCCGCTATAGTCATGAACATAACCGGAAACATTAGCCGAATTTTCAGAAGCTCTGTAATGGAAAGAAAGAGTATCGCGATTAGCGGTATGATAATGAGCTACAAGTACGCTGGCGGTTGCATCAATCTTCATCAACGAACCTTTCCGGTTGAGAGGAGCTGTTTCGATTAATAATCCTTTAAATCGCTGAAGGAATTTAGCATTGGTTACCATATCCAGAGAATCCATTTTAAGAAGCCTGTTGCCAAGTTCAGGATTCAATCTCACTCTTATCGTCTGAGTGGTTGTATCAATAGATGTTGTGGTAGTAATACTGGAAGAAGAAGGAGCACTAATTCTGAACTTTGGAACAAAAGTGGCACTTCCAATAACTTCCGGATGAGCATGAGCCCTTATATTATAAGTCGAAAGATAACCATGACTGTAGCTAAGGCTATCAGCCAGTTCGTGAACCAAAACCGTCTGACTTGTAATGGTATCGCCGTATACATATTTATAGGACATTTGAAGGATCAGAGAATCAAGTACGGCACCGGATCCATAACCGGGATAATAGGGCATCCTGAACTGTGCGGAAAAAGCGGCATTGGTATAACCAAAAACCGGATCATTGAAACTTCCAAGAATATTATACCGGGGCAGTTCCACCCTGACCGTATCAGAATAGGTATAAGCAGTAATTGAAGTTGAGTCCTTAAAACTCTTTGTTTCAATTATTTTTATTCCTGGCAGTAAATTAAGTCCAAGAGATTGATCCTCTTTTTGGCAGGCATAAAAAAATACCATGAAGGCCAACGAAACTCCTATGAGATACTTCATCCCTATAAATCGGTCTTTCAATGTGCTGAATTTAAGAAATAAATGGCGCAATTTTCAAAAAATATTATAAAAATCGAAATAAGCGTCGATGTAGGTTTCTTTTGGCTGATAATCCAAAAAGGGTTTACCCGAAGCCTTCATATAACTCTCCAACTCACTATTGATGGTTTCACTACCTTTAATGGTTGCGTCCGAATAATCAATTGCGAGTTTGCTCAGATTGACAAAACTGGGTTCTTTAATGACAGAAATATCTTTCATGTTTATGCCATCCTGGGCAATTTTGTTAATCATGTTTTCGTTTAAAGGATTTTTAAATTGATCCTCATAAACGGAGTAGATGATTTTAGAATTGGCAAACAGCGGATTATCCTTGTATGTATTTTTAACAAACAGGGGAATCATTCCGGTAAACCAACCGTGACAATGAATGACGTCAGGAGCCCATCGCAACTTTATCACTGTTTCAAGTACACCACGTGCAAAAAAGATAGCTCTTTCATCATTATCTTCAAATTCTTCGCCCTCATCATTAGCAAGAGTGAACTTCCGTTGGAAATAATCTTCATTATCAATGAAATAAACTTGCATTCGGGCTGCCTGAATGGAAGCAACTTTTATTATCAAAGGGTGATCATTGTCATTAATGACCATGTTCATTCCAGAGAGCCGGATAACTTCATGTAGTTGATTCCTTCTTTCATTCACACATCCGAAACGCGGCATAAAAGTACGGATTTCCTTTCCACGTTCCTGGATTCCCTGGGGAAGATATCTTCCAATTTCAGCAATTTCAGATTCAGGTAGATATGGCGTGATCTCTTGTGAGACAAATAAGACCTTCTTTTTTTCCATCGCCTTTTAGTAAATAATTTGCAAAAATATAAAAATTATCCTGAATAATCAATGATTTAGAACATTGTAAAAATTCGGAGAATCGCAGGAAGTTTTTTTACCTACCAGATTTTTTGTTTCTTTGCGAAACGTTTCAACTAAAAAATGAAATTAGTAAAATCAGTTTCTGCTTTGCAGGCAGCCCTTGATCCGTTACGCCACAAAGGGTTAAAAACAGGATTTGTCCCTACAATGGGAGCTCTTCACGCCGGGCATCTCTCGCTCGTACAGAAAGCAGGTGAAGAAAACGATCTTGTAGTAGTTTCCATTTTTGTCAATCCTACTCAATTCAACGACAAGGGAGATCTTCAAAGATATCCCCGAACTCTTGAAGCAGATACCGAAAAACTTTCTGCATTAAAATGCGATTATATTTTTGCACCCGGCGTAGAGGAAATTTATCCTGAACCTGATACCCGGAAATTTAATTTCGGTAATCTTGAAAAAGTAATGGAAGG
>JGI20225J20221_1002568_pt1 | contig 11884 bp, 10 predicted proteins | sample BioMet4_FD_20221 | JGI IMG/M metagenome (IMG submission 20221) | reverse complement strand
AAGCATATAGGCGGTCGCGACCCACTCGATGTCCGCCATCTTGACACCCAGCTCGGCGGCCATGACGGGCAACGCCACGTTCACGATGCTCGTGTCCAGGCAGACCATGAAGGTCATCGCGATGACCGTGAACAGGATTGCCCACTTGTTGTATGTGCGAGCCACCGTACCCTCGCCCTCGGCTCCCATGCCACTCCCTATGTTTCAGCTGCATATGCATCCACTGTAGTCATGGAAGACGCGAAAGGTTCGCCTCGGCACGCCACCTTCCAAAAAGACAGACATGAACGGGACGCAATCTGGCAGAGAGACCTCTCGCTACCGCGCCCGAGTCGGGTCGTGCCGCCCCTGCCTTAGCCATACGCCGCGGATAACGACAAAATCCATGGGGTATCGGCAAGATTTTGTCGCCATCCGCGCCATCTGGCTAAGGCAGGCTGAAATCACTCATGGCGGACAAACGATGTGACTAGCCCAGGTCCTTCCCGTTGCTCGCAATGACCCGCTTGTACCACCAGAAGCTCTTCTTGCGAAAGCGCCTGAGCGTGCCTGAGCCATCATCGCTCTTATCCACGTATACAAAGCCGTAGCGTTTGCTCATCTCACCTGTGCTGGCACTTACCAGGTCAATCGGCCCCCAAGTGGTGTAGCCGAGAAGGTCTACTCCGTCCAATGCCACCGCGTCACGCATGGCTTCGATGTGACGACGCAGGTAGTCGATGCGGTAGTCGTCGACGACCGTCATGCCACCGTATCCGTCACCCACCAGCTCGTCCTTTGCACCAAGACCGTTCTCCACGACGAAAAGAGGTTTCTGATAGCGTTCGTAGAGGGAATTCAGCGTAATGCGCAGACCTGTGGGGTCAATCTGCCAACCCCATTCGCTTGTCTCGAGGTTGGGGTTTCTAAGCGTGGGAAATGCATTTGCGGTACCCTCTGCAGAGCTCATCGCCGCAGCACTCATCATGCGACTTGAGTAGTAGCTAAACGAGACGAAGTCCACGGTGTTCTCGGCGAGAAGCTCTGCGTCCCCCTTCTCCCAAGGAATCTCTATGCCCTCCCGCTCGAAACGCCTGAGCGCAAACGCGGGATAGGCCCCACGCGCCTGTACGTCGATAAGATAGTAGTTGTCATCATCCATTTGCATGGCAGCAAGAACGTCATCGGGATCAGGTGTCGCCGGGTAGTAGCGACCGCCCGCCATCATGCAGCCGATTCTGTTGGTCGGGTCTATCTCGTGGCCCATCTTCGTAGCCAAGGCACTGGCAACCAGCTCGTTATGGGCGGCGCAAAACTCGGCGGAGCGTCTGTCCTCTCCCGGCTCAAACATAAGTCCTGCTCCCATGAAGGGCAGTGCGAGAATCATATTGATTTCGTTGAACGTGAGCCAGTAGTGAACCAACCCCTTATAGCGGGTAAAGAGCACGCGTACGAGTCTCTCGTAGAAGCCCACGAGCCTTCGGCTCCTCCAGCCACCATACGTGGTGATGAGGTGCATGGGACAATCGAAGTGCGTGATGGTCACGAGTGGCTCGATGCCCTGCGCTCGGCACTCGCGGAATACCTCCTCGTAGAACCTGAGACCCTCCTCACTAGGCTCTTCTTCGTCGCCGTTGGGGAAGATGCGCGTCCATGCGATTGACATGCGATAGCACGTAAAGCCCATCTCGGCATAGAGAGCTATGTCCTTGCGCCAGCGATGATAGAAGTCCACCGCCTCGAGCGCTGGAAAGAAGTGGTCAGAATCGATGGCGCACAGGTGCTTGTCGCCGAGCATGACGGGAAAGCGGTCTTGCCCATGAGGGCAAACATCCACGTTGGCCAGGCCACGTCCTCCCTCGTCATAGCCGCCCTCACACTGGTTGGCGGCAGTGGCACCACCCCACAAGAAACCCTTCGGAAACGAAGATGTGCACATGCTACGTCCTTTCTCGATGCCATGACATTACTGCTGCGCGCACACGTGCTACCAAATCACGTAGACGGCATCCTCGAGATACGTTCCTTGGTTGATGGTCGTAATGTTTTTCTTGGCATCAAAACTCGTTACAAGCGCACTCCGTTTGTGCGTCGGAAGATCTATACAGGTCACATTTGCATCAGAGAAATCACCACGAACCCTCAGCGGCGCGTTCGTAGGAACGTAGAGCACGATGCGGCCAGCCTTCGTCCGAGCGGCACGGACGTCCTCGGGGTAGCTCTCAAGCACATTCTGGGCAGCTGTGGCACCGAAAAGCCCCAGATCCTCCACCAGCTCACGCGCAAAGGCAAAATCATTCGCGCCCTCGAACCCCACCGCCTGACCATGCCGAAGGGCCTGCAGAAACCCTTCACCAAGCACACCTCCTGTGCTTTCGTCGGAATCCTGCCAGTTCCAGACACCGTGAGCACCATAGGTGATGCCCGCGTTTGCGCCAGAGAGAAGACTCCGCCAGCAGGCGAGACGCGTGTCGGCACGACGGAAGCGCCCGTAAAGCATGTGCGAATAGCCTATCTGCTCGTAGCAAGGCTCGGAGTTGATAACGGGACGCTTGGGATCGCGTGCGAGAAAGCTCTCCGCCAGCTCATAGGCACCTCTCTGCGCAGAGAGGTTGTGGCCCGACTGGTAGAGATAGATGTCGGCATGCTCGGCCAGCTCGGGGGGCAGAACGTCATAGCGACCCTTGATGTGGTAGGCGAGCAGGGCATCAGGCGCAGCGCTCTCCACGAGCGAGGTGACGAGACGATAGCGGTCGATCGTCTCGTCATGGTCCCAGTCGGTATCGCCCGAGATGAGGTAGATGGGATCGAACTCGTTAAACGTCGAGCAGATCTTCTTGACCACAGGTGCCACGCACCCCTCGGGCATGACGTTGTCGTCGACGATTGACGAAGCCCAGGTGCCAGGCACGTAGTTGGACCACATGACCACGATGGCGGGCACGAGCCCGCGCCTCGTGGCCTCCCCCACCATCCAGCGGGCATGTTCGAAGTACTCTTCGCTCATGGTCGGGAAGTCAAACGTCCTGCCATGGTCGGCGGTGCCAAACGGGTAGCGGTCGAAGGCACAGCCACAGCGATCCCACTGGGCGAGGGCGTTGAGCTGGAGTACCGTAAAGCCTTGCGCCGCACGCCTGTCAAGGTAGTCGGTCCATTCCTCGTCGGTGATGTTGGTGAAAGCACTCCAGATGGTATCGGCGAGCCAGAAGAACGGTCTGCCGTCACGAACGAGCGCGCGCCGGTCCGGAGAGATGGTGATATGTGACATGGCATGCCTCCTTGTGTTTAAGATGCACGTGAATAGCAGGTCGGCTCATCTGCGATGCCTGCCGACCCACTGCCAGAGCGTGACGGGAAAGCCGTCCCAGAGCACGTTCGTTCCGTCGAGCTCGGTCCTCACCGTGTCGTGATAGACGTTGATCCACACCAGATGCCCGTTGTAGGAGAGAGGTCTTCCGTTCTCGTCATGGTACTCGCCAGTCTCATCCGCAATGCGATCGTAATAGGTGACGTGCGTGTCCGTGGCACCTGCAGCGAGCAGCCGTGGAAGCGTCGCCATCACGTGATCGGCAGGGTTGACCAAGGCGTCATCATCTACCTGGACAAACCAGAGGGGTGTCGTCGCCATCGCCGCGTATTCCTCGTCCGTCCCCAGCTCGCCCAACCATGGCGCGCAGCAGGCAACCGCGGCCGCGAAGAAGTCAGGGTAGTCGGCGACCATACGACAGGTCATGAAGCCGCCATTGGAGAGACCTCCTATGTAGATGCGATCGGAATCAACCGTATCCGCATGTGCAGCAACGAACTCGTCGACCAGCGCCTTGAGCGCCGTGCCGTAGATGGACTGGTTGTCATCGACTATTGTGCCATCTCCAGAATCCATCCAGAACGTGGGGCACGAAGGCACGAGCACATAGGCCGCCCCTCCCAACTTTGACTGAATGTCCACCTCGCCTAGGGCCACCACCTTGTTGCCCGTGACGGTGCGATACGGCTCCCCGCCGCCCTCGCCCGCACCATGGAGCCAGAGCACCACGGGCACCTTCTCAAGTGGCTTCGCCGCATGTCCAAGAATGGGACGGAGGCGGCGGGCGTTGACGGCGGCAATGTCTGGCATGAAGGCCGCATAGCGCATCTCGACCCCATCGAAGCTGCCTTCAAGATCAAGGTTCCATCCATCGAGCTGGGGGCATAGATCACCATCACAGTGATCGAAGACGAGTCCGACGACGGGATCGTCACCCGGTGTCTCCGGCGGAAGCGCCTCGAGCTGAGTCACGCGCACGTCAATCCTTCGCAGATGGCCGCACATGACGTCCCCATCGATGCGCTTGGTGAGCCGAACCCCTGGCATGATGAGGGTAACGTGATCACCCGCAGGAACAGGCACACCCATCACATCCGAAACGTACGTCCGGCGAACGGGTACGTAACCCCTCGATAGAGATGCACGCGAATCGGTGTGATGCTCCTTGGCACGTACCAGCTCGCCCGTCGCGGGGTCCTTGCGCTCAACGTACACGCTGAACGAGCGTGCACTCACATCGTGAGCGCACACGCACGACGGAAGCGCAAGGATGAGTCTGGAGACATAGGGTCCGAAATCACCTACGGTGGTAAAGGTTCTGTAGCTTGCCATGGATGTCACTCTCCGTGTGTCTGCTCCCAAACTCCTGCCAAATCGTGATGCGGCCGAAACGGGTCGCCACCAGCCAGAGAGGACGACCGAGCCAACAGACCCAGCCGTCCCACGTTAACCGCACCGCTGGACCACGTGCGGTTGGCAGAATGCATCAGTGACTAAGCATCGATCTCGCCCGCAGGCTCCCCATCAAGCTTGGCGAGCTCTTCCTTGGTGAAGCCAGTCATATATACCACAACGGCCGCTATCACACAGGATATGGCCATGCCGATGATGGCACAGACGATGTTGCGCGTACCACCCTGTACGTAGTTGAGGATGACGAGCAGATTGGAGGCACCCCCAGCCATGTAGTAGGTCACACCGAGAAGGCCTGAGACAACTGCGCCGACGGCACCACCGATGAACATGCCGTACATGGTGCGACGGAAGCGAAGCAGAAGACCAAAGAGCGTGGGTTCGGTGACACCGCCGAGAAGTGCAGCGGCGATATAGCCAGCGGTCATGCCCTTCTCCTCCTTGTTGTGGATGCGAAGGAGGGCACCGATCGCACAGCCCCAGACGGCGGCCATGGCGCAGTTGGTGGAGACGAATACGAACGGGTCGTAGCCCACCGCGGTAATCTGCACGATGGCAAGCAGGATGATGGGCATATGCATGCCGGCGATGACGAAGAGCTGCCAGAAGGCACCCAGTATGGCCATCACGACGAGAATGCCGACGCCGCCAAGATCAGAGAGACCAAAGAGCACGTTTGCAATGCCGGTACCAATCAGGTTGCCGATGGGCGCAAGAACGATGAACTCTATGGGAATGATGACGATCATCGAGAAAAATGGGACGAACATCGTAGAGAGGACATCGGGGACGTGCTTCTTCATCCACTTCTCGACAACATAGAGCACGGGAATGGTCAGCACGATGGGAAGTACCGTCTGGGAGTAGTTGGAAGCCGCAATCGAGATGCCATAGATGCTGATGACGCCGGAGCCGCCAGTAGCTGCAGCGGAGATAATGCTCGGAGCAATCAGGACGCCGCCGCAGAGGAGCCCCAGAACCGGGCTGGCACCGAGCTTCTTGGCGCAGGCATACCCCAGATAGATCGGAAGGAAATAGAACGCCGCCTCGTAGAGGGTGGTATAGAAGAAGGTGTATGTCGCACTATCCGCCGCGATGACGTTGAGCATCGTAGGGCCAAAGACAACGGCAAAGGTGCGGAAGAGACCGCCTGCCATGATGAGCGGGATAAGCTGAACCATCGAACCCGAGAGATAGTCAAGGATCTTGTTGCCGACAACGGCGGGGGTGAGCTTCTCCTTGGCCAAATCGGCATCGAGGTTTTCGTCGATGGCTCCACCTCCGGCAACACCCTGAGAAATCAGGACATCATAGACCTTAGGCACGTTCTGGCCGATGATGACCTGATACTGAGTGCCTGACCACTGTGCACCGAGAACACCCCTCACCTGCTTGACGGCATCCTCGTTAACGGAGTCCCTGTTCTTGAGGGTAAGTCGGAGACGAGTCATGCAGTGCGTGGCCGAGCTGATGTTCTCCTTTCCGCCTACGGCCGCGAGAACCCCCTCGGCAATCTTTCCGTTGTCTGCTGCCATACGATTCCTCCTGCTTCCAGCCCATCTCACGTGGGCTATTTTATAGAGACGGCTCCCTTTTGTCGCCTCATTAATTGCTGAATTCAGTTAGCGCTTCATTTTTGAACTATCTACTATCTGCCAGCACATCCAAAGGATGCAGCAAAAATGTGTCTCCTGCTGCTCTCTGGAACATTTACTAAATCGTTAAGTAATACCGAACTGTTTTTAGTATCTATGCTCCGTGAGTAGACAGTACTGACGGATGAACGGCATATGCGCGGTGCGCACCCCCTACTCATGCGTCATAACCTGACGCACGGCCGCATGCCAACCCGCGACGAGCGTCTCGCGCCTCCCCTCGCCCATGGACGGCGAGAAGACCGTACGCTTCACGCGATCATGGATGACGTTGGACCTGTAGACGCCAGCGGTACGGCCCGCCACGAAGGCGGCTCCAGCGGCGGAGAGTTCCGCCAGATCGGAGACAACCACCTCGACACGCGTGAGGTCGGCCTGCATCTGCATGAGGTAGCCGTTGCGCGTAACGCCCCCATCGGCACGAAGCCGACTCACTTCGATACCCGTGTCGCGACGAAGCGCCGCAAGCACGTCAGCCACCTGATAGGGGATGCACTCCGCGCAAGCCCTGACCATCTCCGCCCGTCTCGTCGTGCGCGTGATTCCCGTGAGCAGCCCTGTGGCGCCACCGTCCCACCAGGGGGTACCCAAACCCGCGAACGCCGGCACGAAGTAGGCGCGGTCCTCTGGGTTTGCCTCGGCGATAAGACCTTCCACTTCCGCCGGATCCGAGATGAGCCCCATGTCATCCCTGAGCCAGCTGATGACGGCTCCCGTATAATTGATGTTGCCCTCGAGCACGTAGCTGCGTTCGCCCGAGATATCCCAAGCGATGCTCGAGACGAGTCCCGACGCACTCGTGCGCAGCTCGGATCCTGTCTGCATCATAACTGACGAACCCGTGCCATACGTCGCCTTGACGTCACCCGGAAGCAGACATTCCTGCGCTGCCAACGCGGCCTGCGAGTCTCCGAGCACACCGCAGATGGGCACCGGATCGGCAAAGAGACTGCCCATCGTGGTATGTCCAAAGACTGAGTCGGACGGGCGCACCTCGGCAAGAGCCTCTCGCGGAACGCCGAATCCATCACAGAGCTCCTTGCTCCACTCACCCGTCCGGATGTCCATGAGCTGCGTGCGACAGGCGTTTGACGGCTCCGTCACGAAGGCGTGCTCCTGCGTGAGCTTGAAGACGAGCCAGGAGTCGATGGTCCCGAGCGCAAGTGTGCCTCTCTCGGCAGACTCTCTCGCAGCGGGCACGTGTTTCAGGATCCATGCGAGCTTTGATGCTGAGAAGTACGGCGAGAGCGGCATCCCCGAGAGGGTACGGACGCAGCCGGCCAGTCCGGGATTGTCTTTTGCAAGCTCGTCGCAGAGCCCCCTCGCGCGACCACACTGCCACACGCTGGCGTTTGCCAGAGGCTCGCGCGTCTCCCGGTCCCAGGCGAGACAGGTCTCGCGCTGATTGGAGATTCCCACGGCACGCACCTCGCCCGCAGCGACACCAGCCTTCTTGCATACATCACGCGAGACGGCGAGTACGTTGGTCATGATCTCCTCGGGGTCATGTTCCACCCAACCATGCCCGTCCACGAGCTGCGCATGCGGACGCGAGGCCTTCTCGACAACGCTCCCATCCGCCGAGAAGAGCACGGCCTTGGTTCCTTGTGTCGACTGGTCGATGGCGAGAACCAGCTCGCGCGTCATTGCCATGGAGCCTACCCCTCCACGCGAGCGAGGAGTTCGACCGCGCTCGAGGCAATACCAGCGGCATCAAGCCCATAGTGAGCGAAGACCTCTGCCGAGGTGCCCGTGATGACGGGCGCATCAGGAAGCGCGAGCGTACGCACGAGACGCGGGCAACTCTCGGAGACGACCTGCGCGACCTGGGACCCCAGACCTCCGTAGGGGCTGTGCTCCTCCACCGAGAGAACCACCTTCGCAGCTCTCGCGGCCTTAACCACTGCATCCGCATCGAGCGGTTTCACGCAGTACATGTCGAGCACGGTGGCAGACACACCCTCGTCCTCAAGCAGACCGGCTGCATCGAACGCAGGCTTTACCATCTCACCCGTCGCAACGATTGCCACGTCAGTACCCTCACAGAGCACGGTGGCCTTGTCCATCTCAAAGGGGACGGCATCCTCCGCATAGACGTCAGGTACGGCGTTTCTGCCCACGCGAACGTAGGCTGGCTTGTCGTCATCAAGCAATGCGGCCATGAGCAGCGCCGTCTGAAAGCGGTCGCTCGGAAGGTAGACGCGCATGTTGGGGATGGCGCTCATGGCGGCGATATCCTGCGCGGAGTGATGGCTCATGCCGAGTGCGCCGTAGGAGATGCCACCAGATATGCCGATCAAGGTGACATTGGTGTTTGAGTAGGCGCAGTCCACCTTCACCTGCTCATAGGAACGCGTGGAGACGAAGCTCGCGGGACTGGCGGCAAAGGCCTTCTTACCGCAAGACGCCAGCCCTGCGGCGATACCCACGAGGTCCTGCTCGGCAATGCCGACCTCCACGGACTGGTCGGGATACTGGTCGAAGAACGGGGTCAGCGAGGCGGAGCCGCGCGAGTCCGAGCACAGAACGACAATGTCCTTGTCCGTTCTCGCCCTCTCGAGCAATACGTCGCAGATCACTTTTCGATTGGCAACAGTGTTAGACATTCAGACCAGCCTCCCTGTGAGCCTTGAAGTCCGCGGAGATCTGGGCGTACTCCCCCTGCGTAGGAAGGTGGTGGTGCCATTCCGCCTTGTTCTCCATGACGGAGCTGCCGTAGCCCTTGGTCGTGTTGGCAATGATGACCGTAGGCCTGCCCTTGGTCTGCTCCGCGAGGCCAAAGGCATCATCAAGCGCCACAAGATCGTTGCCAGGGATGGATATCACGTTCCATCCGAATGACGCCCAGCGATCCTCCTGCGAGTCCTGCCTCATGACATCCTCGGTGGAACCAGAGATCTGCAGTCGGTTTCTGTCTACGAGCACGCAGAGGTTGTCGAGGCCGTAGTTGACACCACTCATGGCACCCTCCCAAACCGACCCCTCGGCGAGTTCGCCGTCACCCATGAACACGTAGGTGCGATAGTCTCGGCCATCCATCCTGGCCGCGAGCGCCATGCCCACCGAAACGGGGAGTCCATGGCCGAGTGAGCCCGAGTTCATCTCGATACCCGGCAGCCTGTTGTTGGGGTGACCGATATAGGGGCTGCCAAACTTAGAGAAACGGGCCTTGACGTCCTTGAGGTCAAGGAAGCCCTCGTAGCAGAGAACGGCATAGTACGCCTCCATCGAGTGACCCTTTGAAAGGACGAAGCGATCACGATCGGGGTCAGCAATCGTGGCGGGCGTGATGTTGAGATGATTTTCGTAGAGAACCATGAGGGCATCGATGACACTCATGTCGCCACCGATGTGGCCTCCTCCTCCCGCCATGATGATGTCAACGCAGTCCTGGCGCAGCTCCCACCGAAGAGACCCGAGTTTCTTGATGGCGGTCATTGCTACTCCCCCCTCAGATAGGCTTTGACTTCCTCTTCAACCGGGTCGTATAGGTCAGGCCTGATTCCGAGGTATTTGCATGCCTCGTAGAGCACCGGCACGACATCGCAGTGGATTCCGGTGCAGTGGTGGATGTAGGGACCCTCCACGACCTTGGCTTCAAGACGTTTGATGTTCGCGACCTTGACCCAGAGGTAGGTGCCCATGCCCTTGGGACCGTCAATGCCCTTGGCATTACCAAGAAGCAGCGAGTATTCGCCATTGTCGCCGTCAAAGCGAGCTAGGGTAACGTCACCGTGCCTGGCCTCGGCTGTGACGGCACCGTTGTGGTCGAAGGCCAAAGGAATAGTGATCCTCGGCCTCTCGCGAACTACCGAGCAGGGCCAGGGACCGCAGTGCTGGAGAAGTTCGCCGTTGGGCTCGTCGGGATGCCGGATGGTCCAGTCGGCAAAGAAGGAACGCCTCCGTCCCATGTCGGCGGCCTCGACCAGGAGCGAGGTGATAGCACCATGGACATCCGCCTCGCAGGCGATGGGCGTACCCTCCTCGTTGAGAATCGAGTTGGCGGCACAGGGCATGACTCCAAGTTCGTGCTGCAGCTCATTCCAGCATTGGATGCACCCAGCGGTACAGTGGTACTTCTTGAGCATGCGGCGCATGGCTACCGCCATGGCGGCGATGGTCTGCATCTGGTCGGAGCTGCAATCGCTGTCATAGCGTTCGGAAATCCACGCAAGCTGCACCTCAATCTCGGAGCTGCCGTCGCCCGTGTTTTCCCCCTTCGCGGCGTTCACGCCACGCGTAAGCTCGGGGAGCGGTACGGGCACGACCTCGATGTTGAACTTCTCGACGAGCTCACCCTCGTTGTACATGGTCGAGTAGAACTCGTAGGGACGCGGACCTATCTGCAGGATGCGGGCGGCACGAAACGTCTTAACCACGTTGCATACGGAGACAAAGTCACGGACGCCACGCGCGAAGACGGGATCGTCCACGCGACAGTTGGTCATGTACGTGAAGGGGACCTCGAAGCGGCGCAGAACCTTGCCCGTTGCGAAAAGGCCACATTGGGTATCGCGCAAGCGGGTGCCGTCCGCTTCGGGACGTTCGTCAAGCGGACCCCAAAGCAGAACGGGAACGTTCAGATCCTTGGCGAGACGGGCACAGATGAACTCGGTTCCAAAGTTACAGTGCGGGAGGAACAGACCATCGACACCTTCCGCGCGAAACTTCTCGACAATGCGAAGGCGATCGTCCTCGTCAAAGAGAAGACCCTCCTCGTTGATGTCATCGATATCGACGAATTCCACACCCAGCTCGCGTAGCCTATCGGCGATGAGCCTTCTGTACTTCACGGCATCGGGTGCCGAGAAGATGCTACGACGGGTGGGGGCATAGCCGATGCGCACTGTCATGGTCTGCTGCTTCTCTCTCCTAGATTCGCTCGCTTTCTCACGGTGTCATTGTGCAGGTAATGAATCATCTATATGAATTGCTAATGAGTTTTACTAAATGTTAAGAACTAAAATATACTGAATCGCCGTCTACGGTCTGATGATGACCACCTGCTTGCGCATGGTAATGAGTGGCGGTTTTGATACGAATCCTGAGTAGCTGGACACCCTGCTACGATACATACAAGAATGAAACCATTCCATTATGTAGCGCTACCCTCGCCACCTCACTCAAGACGGTTCTGCACAATTCGACCAAATGACTCGCCATGACACGTGGCGGCAAGGTGCCTTCTGTCGTCGCGCTCAAAATGGGTGTTTCTAGCCCTCGCCTTAGCCAGATGTCGCGGATAACGACAAAATCCATGGGGTATCGGCAAGATTTTGTCGCCATCCGCGCCATCTGGCTAAGGCAGGCAGGAGTCTCTGGCTCCGCAAGGACGCAGCAACGAGAGCACGCGTGCGCTCTCAGATCTCACCACCCGTACCAACTCGATGCTCGATGATGCTCTCTGCGCTTCTTCGTGCATCCTCGAACGCCGCCGTGATGGTCTTGGCGATAGGCGAGACGGTCGAGACGACGCTCTGTCCCACGATGCCCAGCAGGAAGTCGGTCATGGGCTTTCTGTCCTCCTCGT
>JGI20225J20221_1002816_pt1 | contig 11892 bp, 11 predicted proteins | sample BioMet4_FD_20221 | JGI IMG/M metagenome (IMG submission 20221) | reverse complement strand
CATCCATACTTTGTAAGAGTTAGGGGGACGTGATACCGCCCCGCCCCCACCGGTTAAAAAATCGATTAACGGAACATGCGTCACTGAACCCGGTCTAAAAAGATCGCGGGCGTGTGAAGTAGTCAAAGATTCCCCCGACGGACGATGCCGTCACCTTGCGAACTTATCAGATTAATGGGGAACTGTCAGACCATAAAGATTTCGACGGACATTGCCCGTACTTGCGGTCTAACTATCGAGCTTTCCGCACCCTCGAAAAGATTCGACGGACATGCCGGGTCCACTGGGATTGAAATGTTCATACCCTACACTGAAATGTGATCGTGAATAATTGGGACAACTACAAATGTGAACAGCAGGCCCGGCACTAAATCCCTGCACCCTGTCGCCAGGTCGCTCCGGTATAAAAGGTGCGACCGACAACATCCAGTGCGGCTCAGCAGCATCAGACAGATAGTTTCGGCGTATCGTGAAAAAATCATAAATCGTCTGGTTATTCGGTATTTTCTTTTATCCGTAAAAGTGATTTGTATTTATTTTGGTTATTAATTCAAAATAAGCATAAATGAGATTTATTTTGGTTAATGTTATTTCGTTATATTTTACAAAGTGATAAAAATATTCGGCGTAATGTTTCTTTATCAACCAGTTCTATTGATAAGGATATTTTATGTCGTGGAATAAATCAGAAGCCGTTTCATACGCCCGCCGCCACGCCCATGCACATACAGTACATTATTGTGCCCGTGCAGTAGCCGCAGCTATTCGCGCTGGCGGGGTGAAAATTGAAGGTGCCAACGCGAAAGATTTTTGGCGGTCACTTGAAAATGTCGGGTTTGTGAAAGTTTATGGCACCCCAATCGCCGGCGATGTTGCCGTGATAGATGCGCTTCCAGGTCCCGGGCAGTACGGTCACGCATGCATTTACGACGGCGCAGGCACCTGGTATTCCGATTTCAGACAAAACAGTTTGTATCCGGGACCCACATACAGAAAATTACAGCCGTCCGTGACGTTTTACAGGCATTACTGATATGAAAAAAATAGCAGTCCTCTTTATCTTTAGCACCACCGTATCAGCTGCGGACGATATGCAAATCCCGATGCAGCGATCGCTGGAATTTAATCGTTGGTATGTTATGCAGGTTAATAGTGATCGCTACCCCATAGATGGGAAGGAGATTGATAAATATGTCACCGTCAGCACGATGAAGAAATTGCGCCACGCACAGGATCCGTGCTACGCAGATGATGAATTTTATGAAGCTGATTTTTTCACCAAATCACAATATATCGGTGACGACTGGTCGCAGAACGTTGTGATAGCTTCTTACGACTCCGATCCGGTTTGTGTCAACGTGAATATCACCTTTGGCAAAAAGAACCCACACACTGTCATCGATTGTATGGTCAAAGAGGATGGCGTATGGAAAGTTCAGTCTGTAGCTGCGCGTGATAATAACTGAACGACGATATGACAGGAGGACTGATGCAATGCATCTTCGCAACTACCCCTGTCGGATCGCCGGGAAACAAAACCCCCGTATTCTGAACTGCCCCTTTAAAGTTGGACAGTTTTCTTAGCGAGCTATATGGCCTGTGTTCGGTATTGCCGCTTATCGTCGCTGCCATCTTGCCTGCTTTTGTTGGGCGTTATTACAGAGGGAGAAAATACTGGTCACTGGCATGCTGTTCAGTTCGTTGTGGCATATGATTACGTACCTGCTGCGCTTCATCATCTCTACTGCATCAGAAGGGGGAGCAGCATTTTATCATTTGCGACAATTACAGCACTGACAGCTACGACAGTGTTGGATTTGATGGCAGTGATCTCACTCACCATATGCCGCTTCGGCCGATTCATCAGCATACGTCAAAGGAGAATCACACTTATAAATATGTTCACTAATACTTAATCGAAAATCCCAATCTGTCAGACCTCGACCCCACGCAATAGAAGGGGTGGCCTCTAGCGCATCTTTCATCGTAAATTCCCTGGCGTGCGTATCCTATACCACCAGATAGTATTCCGAGTAACGATATGAAAGCATTTGTCCGCCTTGCGATAAAAAATAATCAACATTATTGGTCTTTTTATTAATAATTCCAATTATAATTCTTCCCAGTTGTCCGCCATCGGGTTCGCTGACCAATATGTTTATGCTTTTACCACATTTCTGATGTGCAATCGCAAAAATACCACCCATTATTCGGAATCGGCTCTGCCATTACGACAAGCGGAGTTAAGAATAAAGACAATGCAGCAATCAGGAGATATTTATTTTTCATAAAGACAATACCCACCCTTGTGATGCGTTCTCGTCCCTCCGTGCGGATGTTGACCTTTAGGGCAGGCTAACACCGCCTGTGAAGATGTAATAGAAAATATTGCCATAGCAACAACCATAAATAATTTCTTCAAAAATTTACGTCTTTAGTGTTTAATAATAATTAATTCATTGCATTTATATACTCTCAAATAATACCAGGTGATTTATTAATACACTCAATTTAATTCTATGCGCCAGCGCAAATATTTAGTCAACACCCGGATTTTTACGAGCCATCAAAAATACCTTCGCCCTGAATATCCCCACATACCAGCGCACCCACCTTCTGGTTTCACAGGGCGTCAGCCACTGCGTGATCTGCTGCAGGTCTTTCGTGATGTCTGAAATCTTCTTCCGTGTCGTGTAGTACATCGTCCTGACAATATAAACCAGATCTTTCATGTCGAATGCCTTCAGTACGCATTGTTCAATGAAATTGACATCAGCGTGATGCGCAACTGACTGATTGTTGAGGCCAGAGGTTTCCATTTTCTGTGAAGTTCGAAAATGATTAGCGGGTGCGGCATAACACCTCCTAAATTCGATGACTAATCCAGCGCATAACAGCAACAGTCATAAAATGTTCACTGCCGTACAGGCAGCTTAGAAACCCCACAGAGTGGGGGGATGGCAGTCCCCATTGTTCACTGCCGTACAGGCAGCTTAGAAAAATTGCCACCGCCGCCATATCAGGGGGATTGAAATGTTCATACCCTACACTGAAATGTGATCGTGAATAATTGGGACAACTACAAATGTGAACAGCAGGCCCGGCACTAAATCCCTGCAGCCTGTCGCCAGGGCGCTCCGGTATAAAAGGTGCGACCGACAACACCCTGTGCGGCTCAGCAGCATCAGACAGATAGTTTTGGTGTATCGTGAAAAAACATAAATTGTCTGGTTATGCGGTATTTTTTTATCCGTAAAAGTGATTTATATTTTTTTTTGGTTATTAATTCAAACTAGATATAAATGGGATTTATTTTGGTTAATATTATTTTGTCATTTTTTACAAAATGATGAAAATATTCGATGTAATGTTTCCTTATCAACCAGTTCTACTGATAAGGATATTTTATGTCATGGAATAAACATGAGGCCGTTTTATACGCCCGCAGCCACGCTCATCACGAAAGTCTGGGATATTGCGCCCGCGCGGTGGCCGCAGCGATACGTGCTGGAGGATTAAAAATTGAAGGCGCAGACGCCAAAGACTTTTGGCGTTCTCTTGAAAAGGTAGGTTTCAGCAAAACCTACGGTACCCCCATTGAAGGCGATGTTGCAGTTATCGACGCGCTGCCAGGTGAAAACCAACATGGACATGCCTGCATTTATGATGGCTCCGGCACCTGGTATTCTGATTTCAAACAAAGAACCCTATACCCTGGCCCGACATATCGAAAAATTCAGCCAAAAATCACAATTTACAGGCATCCATAATGAAAAAAATATTACTTTTACTCTTCATGTTGTCTGCTGGTGTTAGCGCCAAACAGTCCAGTCCTGTAGAGAAGGCTGTTGAATTCAACAAATGGTATATCAGCCAGATAGCAAAAGATATCTATCCGATTATTGAAGGTCGGGAGATCGATAAATACGTCACAGCCTCTACAATGAAAAAACTTCGTCATACACAGGAACCAGGGTATGGAGAAGGCGGTGGTGTATTTTACGATGCAGATTTGTTTTTAAAGGCCCAGGATATTCGCGAGGATTGGCCTACGAATATCACTGCTATAGCAGTAGATACAGATCCAGTTTGCGTGAATGTTTACATCGCATTTGGTGAGAAACAGGATCATATTGTCATTGATTGCCTGGTCAAAGAAAACGGAGCGTGGAAGGTGCAATCAGTTACCGCTGCACAGTACACGCGAAATGTTGCTGACGACAGATGAACGACGATCTGACAGGGGCCTCCAAACTGTCTACCGGAGCGTGGTCACTCCAGCTACTCCAATATGGCCTGTGTTCGGTGTTGTACTGGACTCAGGCCTTTTGTTTAAGTTTGATGCGTTTGTGACTGTAATAGTGAATGTACTTAGCAATATCAGCCATCAGATTGTCGAGTTCGTCGCGGTGTATGACCTCGTACCCCGCATATCTGTCTTGCTTGTAACATTTCCATTTTGGTCAATGTCGGTTTCATTTAACATTCGCATGGATGGCTTAATGATATTTATTCATCAGCCAAATTATCCGCCATATTTTGGGCTGCGTCTGCAGCATCTTCTCGATTCCATGATTCCATCATGTTGCTGGTGGTTGGGTTTTGAATTGCACGCATATTGGCATCCCATGCTGCCTTATCCGCAGCATCAGTGGGTGTCCGCCATTTCCTGAGCGTATTCAGCAACCGCTGCTCGGTCAGCAAATGAGGACGCGGAGAAAAATAAAGACAATGCAGCAATCAGGAGATATTTATTTTTCATAAGAACAATGCGTTCCCATCACTCCGTGCGGATGCTGACCTTTAGGGCAGGCTAACATCGCCTGTGAAGCTGTAATAGCCAATATTACCACAGCAATAACCATAAATAATTTATTCACAAATTTATGTCTTTAATATTTAACAATAACTAATCAATTGCATTTATATATTCCTGAGTAATGTCAGGTAATTTATTAATATCCTCAATTTGATACCATATGCCAGCACAAATATATGCGGTATTTTATTTTTTCATAAAAAGCCCGCAGATAGCAAGCCTTATACGAAGAAGCCCCAGTGGATGCCGAGGCTTGTTGAATGTTTACGATTTACAACCCGCTTTCTGCTGCATCTTTTGCCTGGGTACAGATGCTTCCCGAATACTAGAAAACATTCACCACTCGCAAAAAACTCACCTGTTAATTTATGGCTATATCAATTTTCTCATCTGATTTTATCTTAATTAAAATATATTCACGTGATGTATTTGTTAACGTTTATATATTGGTGGTGAAAATGATGAATGATGCGCATGCTAATAATTATACAAATATTCGCTAGACCAGAATGTTCTTGATATTCATCACATTTATTTGTGTCGGAGTATTGTTAACATACAGGGTGTTCTACTGATTGATCTTAAAGGATTTGCCATGCGAGCCAACAGTATTACTCCTTCTGACCTGAAAACAATCCTGCACTCTAAGCGCGCTAACATTTATTACCTGGAAAAATGTCGAATTCAGGTAAATGGTGGACGTGTTGAATATGTTACCCAGGAAGGTAAAGAATCTTTCTACTGGAATATTCCCATCGCCAATACCACGGCAGTCATGTTGGGGATGGGAACCTCTGTCACACAAATGGCAATGCGGGAATTTGCACGGGCAGGGGTATTGGTTGGCTTTTGTGGCACGGATGGCACGCCTCTGTATTCCGCTAACGAAGTGGATATTGATGTCTCCTGGCTTTGCCCACAAAGTGAATATCGGCCAACGGAATATTTGCAGAACTGGGTCTCATTCTGGTTTAACGAAGAAAAACGATTACAGGCGGCAAAGCAATTTCAGTTTATTCGTTTACAGCAAATCGAAAAGCAGTGGGCTGGGCTGCGGATGCAGCGAGAAACGTTATTTCAGCCCGATAAGGATGCACTGAAAAACATTCTTGAACGTGCACGGCAAAACATGGAAAACGCTAATGACCACACATCATTGATGCTCCAGGAAGCGCAGTTGACAAAATCGCTCTACAAACTGGCGAGCCAGACGGTCGGTTATGGCAATTTTACCCGTGCTAAACGGGGAGGTGGTGTTGATACCGCAAACCGGTTTCTCGATCAGGGTAATTATCTGGCCTACGGGCTGGCAGCTGTCGCGGCATGGGTTACAGGTATCCCTCATGGTCTGGCAGTGATGCACGGTAAAACCCGGCGGGGTGGTCTGGTCTTTGATATCGCCGATTTAATAAAAGATGCGCTGGTGATGCCGCAGGCATTTATTGCCTCAATGGAAGGAGAAGACAATCAAATGTTTCGCCAGCGCTGTATCAATGTCTTCCAGAATGCAGACGCGCTGGACGTGATGATCACCACGCTGCAGGAAACGTCACAAACCCTGGCGGGAGCCGCGTCATGAATGTTCTGATTATCTCCCGTTGTACCAAAAACGCGCATGATGAAAGTTGCCGGATAATCGACCAGTTTGCCGAACGTACGGGGGATGCGGCGTGGCAGACGATAATCACCCTGGAGGGTGTCAGCACTCTCAGAAAACTTTTGCGTAAAACCGCGCGACGTAATACTGCAGTTGCCTGCCACTGGCTCAAAAAAAACGGCCAAACAGAGCTGTTATGGATTGTCGGCAACCTTCGCCGTTTTAATGCGCAGGGACGTGTACCCACGAATCGGACGACATTAGATGTACTGAAGAACGGGGGTGAGCATTGCTGGAATAGTGCCGAAAGCATTGCCCTGCTGGCCGCTATAGCCGGGTTGTTTCACGATTTTGGTAAAGCAGGAATGTCCTTCCAGGAGACGCTAAATCAGAAAAGTAAGTATACCTGTCAGCCGTACCGACACGAATGGATCTCTGTTCGTCTGTTTCAGGCCTTTGTGGGCGAACAAACAGACGAACAATGGCTGGCATCGCTGGAACATCTCAACGCTGCTGACGAAAAAGGCATACTGAAAGCGTTAAAAATGGACTCACCGGAGCGGAGCTGTAGTCCCTTCGGCACATTACCTCCTCTGGCTAAATCCGTTGCCTGGTTAATATTGTCACATCATCGTTTACCGCAATCTCATTCAGCGCCTCCACAGTTGATGTATTGCGAGGGCTGGATTGAACGGCAACTGAACGCTGACTGGAATTCGCTGAACCATATCCCAACGGAAAAGCATGACTGGAAAGAACGCGATTTTAAAAACGTCTGGAAATTTCCCGGCTACACGCCGCTGAGAAGTAAAATATGGCGCGAGAAAGCCCGGCAGATTAGCAAACGCATCAAAAACCTGCCTGGATTACAGCATTACGGCACGCTGGATAATCTGTTCACTCTGCACCTTGCGCGCATGTCGCTGATGCTGGCGGATCACGTTTACTCTTCTCTTCCCCCTTATTTGGGGTGGCAGGATGATACCTGCCAGACATGGGCGAACAGCGACCGTCAAACCGGGCAGCTGAAGCAAAAACTTGATGAACATAATATTGGTGTGGCTCACCACGCTTTACTGATGGGGCGTTCACTTCCCACATTACGGCGTACATTGCCCGCCATTGCCCGGCACAAAACGTTTCGTGAAAGGGCGACAGTTTCGCGTTTTCACTGGCAAAACAAAGCCTGGGATGTTGCGCTGTCTCTGCGAGAAAAAAGCGCAGAGCAGGGTTTTTTCGGCATCAATATGGCATCTACCGGCTGCGGTAAAACGTTTGCCAATGCCCGCATTATGTACGCGCTGGCGGATGAGCAGGAAGGCTGTCGCTTCAGCATTGCACTCGGGTTACGTACGCTGACGTTACAAACGGGGCAGGCGCTGCAGTCGCGTCTGGGGCTGGATGATGACACCCTGGCTGTGGTCACAGGTTCTGCAGCAGTAAGAGAACTCTACCGGGGAAATGAAGGTGTAGATACCAGCAGCGCCAGCGACGAAGCGTTTTTCGCCAGCCACCATTATGTCCATTATGAGGGGGCGATGGGGAGTGGTGTTGCGCAGCAGTGGCTTGCGAAAGAACCGGCTCTCAACCGACTGGTCAGTGCGCCGGTGCTGGTCACCACTGTTGACCACCTTATGCCTGCAACGGAAGGCGTGCGGGGTGGCAGGCAAATTCCTGCCATGCTGCGTCTTCTGACCAGCGATCTGGTTCTGGATGAGCCGGATGATTTTGATATTGATGATTTACACGCGCTATGCCGCCTGGTGAACTGGGCCGGGATGCTCGGCTCCCGCGTCCTTCTTTCGTCCGCGACGCTGCCACCTGCATTAACGGAAGCCTTGTTTGAAGCCTACCGGAACGGGCGCAAAGCCTGGCAGGTAGCCTGTGGTATATCCGACAAACCCGTAAATATCTGTTGCGCATGGTTTGATGAGTATGGCGCGCAGTCGCAGGATGTGACGGACGAAATCCGGTTTTGTCAGGTACACAACGAATTTGTGACCCAGCGTGTAAAGCGTTTGGCTGACCAGCCGTGCCTTCGTCCGGGAAAACTGGCGGCTGTCGGGTTGCATTCAACCAGCAGCTCAGATGTGGTTTCAGCGGTAGCGATGACGCTACACCAGCAAATGTATGAGCTGCATCAGCTGCATCACAGCACGCATCAAAACGGTAAAACCGTTTCATTTGGGTTGATCCGACTCGCCAATATCAACCCGCTAGTTGCAGTGGCACAAGCACTGATGGCGTTGCCCTCACCAGAAAAGTCTCGCATTCATTATTGCGTTTACCACAGTCAACACCCGCTGGCGGTTCGCTCGTTTATTGAAAAGCGGCTGGACAGCGCCTTCACGCGACATGATCCAGAGCAGATCTGGCAATTACCTGAAGTTCAGCAAGCGCTAACAACGCCGGAGCAGCACCATCTCTTTGTCGTACTTGGTACTTCTGTTCTGGAGGTCGGGAGAGATTTCGATGCTGACTGGGGGATCATCGAGCCGAGCTCTATGCGTTCGCTTATTCAGTTTGCCGGGCGCATTCAGCGCCACCGCCAGCAGGTTCCTGAGTGCGAAAACCTGGTGATTCTGGAACGTAACGTGCGCGCGCTTCGGGGAGAGACGGTGGCTTATTGTCGCCCCGGCTTTGAAACTGAGCGCCATTTGTTGCCTCACCATGATCTTAATGAACTTCTCAGCGAAGAGGGCTATCGCACCCTCAACGCGATCCCACGCATTGTTGAGGGTCTGCCAGGTAATGCCCTTGCAGCGCTGGAACATGCCCGGCTGCGCGCTGCGTTGCTGAATGGCGGTGATAAATCAGAGGCGGTTGCTGCATCGTGGTGGCGACTCCCGCTGACATGGAACGGTGAGCTTCAGCGGCGGACGCCATTTCGCCACTCATCACCCCAGGCCTCTTTCTTTTTAAGTATGGAAGAGGAAGACGACACCCCTGAGTTCAGCCTGATGCAGGAAAACGGCGTGCTGAAACCAGCGGAACGGTTTCGCGAGCAGCTTTTATCAATGGCTGATGGTGTAGATGCATGGTTTGCGATTGATTATGCCGAAGTATTACAGACGCTGACCTGCTAACCCCAAGATTTGTGCACTGCCGTACAGGCAGCTTAGAAAAGCCGGTTTCTTCTGCGCTGTCAGCCTCTGATGTGCACTGCCGTACAGGCAGCTTAGAAATTACCGACAGCGCGTATGCTCCGGTGGGAAGTGTGCACTGCCGTACAGGCAGCTTAGAAACTTCAGCGCTTCGGCAATGCCTTCCTGCGGGTGTGCACTGCCGTACAGGCAGCTTAGAAAAGAGAACGCATTGCAGAATTGGCAAATTTCAAGTGCACTGCCGTACAGGCAGCTTAGAAACCGAAAATCTAGACCGCATACAATCGGCGGAGGTGCACTGCCGTACAGGCAGCTTAGAAAAGGGAGATGGACAACCATCACCACAGGAGAAAGTGTACTGCCGTACAGGCAGCTTAGAAGTTAAATTCTACCAACCCACAAATGTGCATTTATGAAAAGTTCGTTCCGGAATGGAAACCACAAAAACGGGTTAAATGATCTACTGCACTATCGTAACCCTGATAAGCACAGCGTAACGGGGAAATTACATGGGATAAAAAAATAAGGCCGGGATTATCCCGACCTTGTATATATTCATCTGCCATTACAGGCGAAAACAATTAGCGACTACGGAAGACAATGCGGCCTTTGCTCAGGTCGTACGGGGTCAGTTCAACAGTCACTTTGTCGCCCGTTAAAATGCGGATATAGTTTTTGCGCATTTTACCGGAGATGTGCGCAGTTACCACGTGACTGTTTTCCAGCTCTACGCGAAACATGGTGTTAGGTAACGTATCAAGTACGGTACCCTGCATTTCAATATTGTCTTCTTTGGCCATCTAATCCTCTGGGGTATCACTACCAAGTTTTGAACCGGCAAGATAATGCCGAAATTCATCAATTAAGTAAAGAATTGCGCGATTAAAACGCAGCAAAAAAGTTTCGGCGCATTGCCCAAGCGTCACGGTACTACCGAACGAAAAGCGCATTCGTAAAGGGGAGACGACAGGATAAACGTCAGGACGTTATCTGAAGCGAAGGTCCCAAACGGCGGCGGGGCAACAGGCAGAAGCTACTCTGCGGCGTAATTATAACACCCTCATGAAAAATGTGCGGAAAACATTTAGACATTGGGCATAAAGAGTGTCCTTGGTACCCAGAAGTCGCGCGGAAGCTTCTCCTGGCGGCAGGTATCCAGGTGCTCAATGTAGTGACGACGGGAGATTTCTACGGCACCGAGCGAGGCGGTATGCTCGTTAAGTACCTGACAATCCATCAACTGTCCGCCACGTAGGGCAAACTCGTTGCAGAAAACCAGCAGTGCAGTTTTCGAGGCGTTAACTGCGCGGGAAAACATCGACTCGCCACAGAACAACGTACCCTGTGCCACGCCATACATGCCACCAACCAGCTCACCTTTCTCCCACACTTCTATTGAATGGGCGTAGCCAAGCTCATGGAGGCGGTGATAGGCGTCGATAATATCGCGGGTTATCCATGTGCCTTCATGACGATCGCTGGCACAACCTTCAATGACCTGACCAAACGCGTGGTTGAGCGTTACACGGTACGGTGATTTCGCATGGAAACGTTTCATGCTGCGGCTCAGATGAAACTGGGCTGGCCACAGTACAGCACGCGGGTCGGGCGACCACCATAAAATAGGGTCACCGGGGGAAAACCACGGGAAAATCCCGCGCTGGTAAGCCATCAATAGCCGTGCAGGACTGAGGTCACCGCCAAGCGCCAGTAGCCCATTGGGTTCACGCAGCTCCCCCTCCGGATAAGGGAACGCAATATTATGACGAGAAAGCTGGACCAGGCGCATGACAGCAGAACTCCAATACGCGAGTGAGGATCGGTACAAATATAGTCTACAGACGCTGTTTAAACTGGTAGTAGCGACCCTGTTTCGCCAACAGTTCTGCGTGACTACCATGCTCAATAATGTGCCCGTTGTCCATCACAATTATCTGATCAAAACTCGCCAGTCCGCGCAGTCGGTGTGTCACCATCAGCACGGTTTTACCGGCCATGACAGTGGCCAGTAAATCAAGGATTTGGCTCTCGGTAGTGGCGTCCAGCCCTTCTGTCGGCTCATCCAGCAACATCAGCGGGGCATCGTGCAGTAGTGCTCGCGCAATTGCCAGACGGCGCAACTCACCGCCGGAGAGCTGACGACCCCCTTCACCCAGCCAGCTGTTTAACCCGTCATCTTCAAGCAGTTTATGCAGCCCAACCTGCTCCAGCACCGCGCTAAGCAGCGCATCAGGGGCATCTGGCGCGGCAAGCAGCAGGTTATCGCGCAGCGTTGCGCTAAAGAGATGCACACGCTGCGGTACCACGCTGACAGTCTTGCGCAACGTCTGTTCGCTGAAGTCTGCCAGTGGCACATTGTTAAGGAGGATCTG
>JGI20225J20221_1002813_pt1 | contig 11908 bp, 13 predicted proteins | sample BioMet4_FD_20221 | JGI IMG/M metagenome (IMG submission 20221) | reverse complement strand
GTAAAATCCTTCATAGCTGGAATTTTGCCAGCCTTTCGGCGCATAGCGGTCCGACGCGGGCAAAAAGTCAGGGCACTTTCGATGTCCACATCGCGAAGAAATTGCACGTCGAGCGATATTTCTCCGGCTGCCGTTGTTCGCAGGGAAGGACAGCGGAGACTTTCCGGTATTGTACGGAAAAAGTCTGCCGCTTTACAGCCGAGCTTTTTTGCGCTCATCTTGTCTTTGCAAATACTTTGCGGAGATCATCGAGCCACGCCACTGTAAGTTGCAACGGGTTGAACGCACGTTTGATGCCGATCGGGTGCTGGCCGTCAATCAGATTCCCGCTTTACGCCGTCCGCTTCGATTTCTTTTACCCGATGACGTAAGTTTTTCTTCCCGCCCAATGCTTCGCCTGCAGCGCCGCATAAGGCTTTCCAGGAACGATCGTCGGTTCTTTCCTGAAACGCGGAAACCGCGGGTCACCGCGACAAAGTCTGCCGCGCGGGAATCGTCACATCAAGTTCCGTGCCCACCGTATGAATCGGTAATCGTCACCAGATGAATCAGCACCCAAGTCGCAAACACATGCTTTTTTTTCAGCGCGCGTTCGCGTACAAGCGTACTTCCTCCGTTTCCAGAAATAGGAATCCGGCCGATGAGCGGACTTTCTCATTTTTTTTCAACTCTGCCGCCAAATCGCTTCCTTTCTGCAAGCCCACAACGGCCGGGCCGTTTTCTTTTCCGGCAACCCGGAACCCCATTTCGGATAAGATAGTCCGCTTCACGAGAGCACACGCGTATCCGCTGAGTCAACAAACACACCACGGGAATTCCCCGCGCGCAACAAGATCACTTGACATCACTTCGGATGAGGGACCGTCAACATTCGCGGGATGCCAGCTCCGATTGTTCGGCTCGCTCGAGCACATAGAGCACACCCGGTCGTTCTGTTGCGGGGACGCGCGCGGGCAAGCTGCCACAACGCTGGCGCTCGCCGGTAGAAAGCGTGTACGCCGGCCGGTCGAGCGTGAGATAGCCGAGTCCCAGATCAAGCAGCCGTTTTGCCGTCGCCATGAACTGTGCGATAATGCTTTTTGCCATCGGACGAAGCGGCGCAGAAAGTTCAGCAGGCACTGTCTGCACCCATTCCACCAGCGCATCGAGCGTCATGCTTGTTGCTTCGGCAAGATTTTTTCCGCAGAGCAATGATGAACGCGCCTGTTCGCTCAGCCGAGTTCCCCTGCAGTCGGGACATTCCTGGACCGAAAGATATTTCTCTATGCGCGCAAGTCCTTTTTCTGTTGCCGCACGATGAAGCGCCTCTTCAACCGCTTTGTGCGCATTCCGGTACGTGCAGTTAAGTTCGAACAGCTTTCCGTTCTTAGACGGAATCATCACGACACGCTGCACCTCTTCACCCGCGTATACAATCTGCTTTTCTTTTTTAGTCAGTTTATTAAACGGCACATCGACACGGACACCGAGTTCACCGGCCACACGGTACATCCACGAAATGCCGAACATATTCCACGATTCAACCGCGCCCTCTTCGAGCGTCTTTGTTTCATCAGGCACCAGTTTCGTATCGTCAACATCGCGCACTGTTCCCGTTCCCGAACAACGCGGACACGCACCGTCGCTGTTGAATGAAAGCGACTCCGCACCCGGCCCTTCAAACTCCACCCCGCACTCCGGACACTTGATCGGAATCATTGCAGCAACACTCATGCTCGGCGGCGTCATATGCCCGTTCGGACAGCGGTGACTCGCAAGACGCGAGAACATAAGCCGCAGCACATTGAGCAGTTCCGTCGACGTACCGAACGTACTGCGCACATTGGGAACACCCGGCCGTTGATGAAGTGCAAGCGCCGCAGGAACATTTTCAATGTCGTCAACATCCGCACCCGCCGCCTGCGTAATTCTCCGCCGCGTATACGTTGAAAGCGCCTCAAGATACCGCCGCGAACCTTCCGCATACAGCACACCGAGCGCCAGCGATGATTTGCCCGAACCAGAAACACCCGCAACGCCCACAAGCTTTCCAAGCGGCACATCGATGTCGATATTCTTGAGATTGTGCACCCGCGCACCGCGTATTTCTATTGATTCAGGCATATTCACACTCCTGCAACTATAAGTTATCCAATTGAACTATCAGGTATAATTTATATACTATGTCTAGATACGAAATCAAGTATATGATATATATTTGCTAGTAAGTATCGCAGAGCGTACCATCATATCCACCGAGAGGCAGACCATGAACAAAGACACAAACATGACGTATGAAGAATACAAGCAGAAAGTAAAACAGGGCATCATCACCCGGCGAGGCAACTGCCCCGTCACCCCGCTGCTCCTCATGCTTCAGGGAAAGTGGAAGAACCAGATCATCTACGAACTGTGCATCAAAGACCCCATCCGGTTCAGCGAGCTCAAGAAAAATCTTTCCGGCATTACAAACACCATGCTCACCACGTCACTGCGCGAGCTCGAATCTGACGGCCTCATCAGCCGGAAACAGTACAACGAAATCCCGCCGCACGTCGACTATTCATTCACGCAGAAAGGCAAAGACCTGCTCCCGATTTTCTACGAGATGACGAAGTGGGGATTCAAATACATTGAGTAGAAGAAGATGCAGTTATGCTCTTTACTCTGAAAATAAAACAATCAACGCAATGTACGAAGGTGACGGTGAATCGAATAATAATTTCTCTCTTGCTGATCCAAAGTATAAGGAATACTAGGCTCTATTTTTTATAGTCCTTTATTATATCTTTGATGACAGCCTGAATATCTTTGTTGACATACTTTGCTAATTCATTCAATTGTTCATACCAAGGAATTTCATCGCCCTCCCATTCAAGATCAACTCGTCTTACTTCCTTCATTGCAACATGAGAATAATTTTCAGGAAAAGCCCAATAGCATTTTTTACATACTTCTTTATCTTTTGTATTTCTCCAATTTTCACAGTGTTCACAAGACCAGTCTTTTTCACGATTTGCAGATGGTGACAATAACATAAAATCATCAGAATTTAATTCTCCGTCAGGATCTCCTGCAACTTCAAAAGGAACTCTATGATCTATTTGTAATTCTTGTTCAGGCATTGTTTCGTTATAAATGAAACATTTTGCACCATATTTGTTAATTAATTCTGTTTTTAATCTCTTTGATAGAACTGTTCTACCATATTTCTTCTGAATATTTTGTTTATCAAATGTTCCAAATCTATAAGCAGCTATTTTCCTTCCATCAGATCCTTCAACTCTATAGGTCTCAATAGGTATTCCATGCTCTCTTACATCTCGCACAGCTCTTGGAGGATGATTATAACCATAGTCATCTTTTAATTCTTCGGTGGTTATAAAACCATGTTTCAATATATGATCTATTACAGTTCTTGGACGTTTTTCTGTAACTGAATTTAATAATTCAAGAAACTCTTTCGAATAATTCACTTCTATTTTCCTTTTTAATTTTTTCAACCACATTCACCAGATCTTTTGTAATATAAAGGGATTCTATTGTTAAATCACTTTTTCCAAGTAATGTAGCTTGTGACGAACGGCCTGCATTTAAGAAAACATGCTCCAAGCCAATTTCTTTTGGAATCTCTTTGCCGTATGATTTTTCTCCAAGTTTTCCATCATAACTAACTATAAAAGAAATTCCCCGCTTATTAAGTTTATTAAGTTCTTCAACAAATTCATTATGATTAATACCAGCAAAATATCTAGAGTCTCTATCACCACACACGCCTTGATATGGTGGATCCATATAGACAATATCTCCTGGCAATGCTTTTTTGAGTAGTATTTTATAATCATTTGAATAAAATTCTGTCTTACCTTTCAATATATATGATATTGAAAAAATATTATTTTCCATTTTTTGGGGAGCAGTTCCTTTTCTTCTTTTATCTGGACTTTGATTAAACATTCCTTCAGAGTTTATATCTGACAGATCCTTTTACCACATCTAGCTAGGAGATATAAAAAATAACACAGGATCTTGTGTTTTGTTGAATTTTTCTCTTATTTTCAATAATAATGTTCAACAGAGCGCTTCTATTTGTTCATTCCAGGATTTCGCCATACTTTCTTGCCACATAAGACGGAATTATTAACAACCCATTCTAATAATCCAAAAAAGAGGGTTTATTAATCATTTATTATATATTTATCGGCAAGGATGATTTACCGCCCCACAAGCCATCGTAATGGGCCGCTGTTCCTGCGAAAGGCTCTATAATTCTATTTGCCATTTAGTAGGAATATAATCTAAAATTTTTGCTGCCAAATTTCTTTTAGGAACCTTGATATTGAACTAAATGGGGAACTGATGACATTTCAAGCCTCACTATATATTAATTATAGCAGCATCTTTGAATTTATTTTATAGTGTTTACCCTTGTTTTATAAAAGTTTTCATCTTACCAAGTATGAACCGCGTACACGGACTTGGTCTGTTCGCTGAAAATAAGCACTTCACCACATGGCCTCTCATTAAAAAACGCTCCTATACACGGACCCTGAAAAAGCTTTTGAACCGTTTTCAGCTTTTGGAATGGTATATCAATCAATTACTCTTTTCTGGAAACACATGGTTTATCGAAGAAATGCCCCGCAAATACAGTCCCTAAAATCAAAAAGAAATTACAAGCATTTTTCCGCAATTGTAACACCATTGCGCACACAGTCATCGCAGGAACAGATGACCACGCCGTTTTTTGCGCCTTTAAGATCTCCGCAGATTGTTGCTCCGGAAAGCTTTTTAAATGCTTCAAGCATTTCTTTTGCCTGACCAAGCATCGGTTTGTTTTCATATTTTTTCATTCCCTGGACCATCTGAGCTCCACAGGTTGCTTCCATACATCCCATGCCAACGCCGAAACAGGCACCGCTTGTTTTAGAGTATCGTATTAAAGGTAAAACTATGCAAACTTCTTTATGCAGGATTGAATTAGTTGTAAAATACAAAATCAGTATTGGGATCATACTCAAGACGGAAGTGCAGGAACTTGCGGTACATGAATTTGCATCAGCGGCGCCGTCACTGCGTGAACTCGAATCGGACGACCTGATCAGCCGCACACAGTACAACGAAATCCCGTCGCACGTTGACTATTCATTCACGCAGAAAGGCAAAGACCTGCTCCCGATTTTCTACGAGATGACGAAGTGGGGATTCAAATACATTGAGTAACGTATGTCACATGTCCCCATACTTTCTATACACAATGTCTTTATTGCATTCACTAATGTCATATTCCGGAATGAAGATGCCGAACTTATCCTGCACGAAGTTTGCAAGAATTCTTCTGTGGCACATCTGGTATTCCCCGGCACACACAATTCCTTGCTCCACTTCCCTGCTCTGCTCAGTGTATTTTGATTCAAGATTCTCATGGCACAGCAGAAAGAAATTGACAGTCTGTTGTATTCCGGTTTTATTCTCTTCCGCTTCACTGTCTTTACGCGTTTCTTCCAAAACATCAATTAGTAATTCTTTAACATCATCCGTAAGAAGTGAATCATAATACTCTTTGAAGCTGCCGGAATAGTTTCCAAACCATTCACCGTAGTTACTATCAATTTCTGAAGTAACAGCAATGCCGTTTAAATCCTTCTTTTGACAAGAAACAGAACGCGACACCTGAATGTAAATGTCATCATCAGACTTCTTCCTTTTAGCCATCTTGTCGAAATAGGAAGTGTACATAGTTATCTTTGGCATAGTCACTTCATTATACTATTTCTCTGCAATAATACACGTAGTTGTTTTGATTCAAACTATAGAATTTAAAATGGTAATTATTTCTTTATGTGAAATTATTTCTTCCAGTTCTCCGTTTGTTTCTTTTATCAGAACCGGCATTCCAACATAGAGATTCTTTCTTGCTTTAGAGGTTACATGATAGATTTTGGAACCGTTGAAATCATCAGATAGTTTTTCACACCTATCAAATCTGAAGCTACCTTTGTATTTAGAATTTACAAAATCAAGTATCTTATTCATCTACAATCTCTGAAATACAGTTTAATATATTTTCATCAAATTGCAAGCAAAATGCTTGTTCAAGAACAGTATCCACAACAGCGGACACATACTGCTGCATAACAGTACTGCGAGAATAAAAAGATTATATGTATTCACCTACCTTTTTTGAAAGGATGAAACAGTCTACGTAATAATGATGTAAGTCTCGTGTAAATGACAAATAGTTAATACACCAACGAAGGATCTGTCTTTAATTTGTTTGACTTCACTAAATCAAAGACATAATCATGTTTCTCCAAAAGGCTCTTTTCTATTAAGTCATTTATAGTTTCTTGAGTTGTTCCTTCAGGAAAAACAAACGTATTATTGTTTCGCAGCGGTTCATATGCATAACCACCAGTGGGCTCAAGCATAAATATTCTGCCGAACTTTGTGGCAAAATCATGATTGTACATCAGAGTCCTCCTATAGATTTAACGATGCTCCAGATTTTCCAGAGCGTTATACATAATCAATATTGTACCATCATTATTCCATATCCTTTGATTTTATCATTTGTTGTACTGTACGACCTCTTTGTAACACCATTTATATCGTATGTCCCGTCGCCGTCCGTATCCTTTTGCGTAGAGTCAATAAAATAAACATTCCCGTTTTCTATTTTTTCAAAAATTGCAATATGTGTTACGGTATTTGAACCACTCTCTCCCATAAATACAAGATCACCTTTTCCCGGTGTTTCTGTTCTTGTTGAATATTTTGTATACATATTATATGCAGTTGTGTCGTCAAATAGTAAAGAATATTTTGTATCTACCATTGCATATTTGTAACACATTACAATCAATCCTGAACAATCAATCTTTATTGCTCTTACTGGGTCTTGACCTCCAAGTTCGTATTCTGTATTTGATTCTGCATATAGTTCTGCAAAATTGAATGCACGCTGCTTCACTTCTGTAGGACAATCTGTCTTTGTTGTGTTTTTATTTTCTGTTGTATTTGAAATATTGCTGCATGAAAACAAAACAAATAATGGTAATAAAAATAAAAAAATCTTTTCATTACTTTACCTCTGCATCAAAATAAATTGAAAAGGCCAAGGATCTTCCAATAAGACAAAGTTGCTAAGAAATAATTACTTGCTGAACAAATCAGAATGATTGCCAGTACGCGAAAGTTCAAGAACAAGGATGTCCTCATACACATAATAAATTAACAACCAATCATTTTCAATATGACATTCTCGATGATGAAGCCAGTTACCGTACAACGGATGATCATGATACTTTTCAGGAAGTGTCTTTCCCGTTGCAAGAAGTTCCACTACCTCTTTCAATTCGGAAATATTCTTCCCTCTTTTTTGTGCAAGTTTATAGTCCTTCTTATATTGCGATGTAAGTTTGACTGTATATTTCATTCTTCCGCTGAATTCTCTTTATCGAGATCTGCCCACATCTCATCAAGATTTGTATATCCTTTTGCATTCGGATCACGAGCAATACGTTCTCCTTCTTTAAGGGCGGCTATTGTTGTGCGGTTTGGTTTTGGCATGCCTACGGTAAATGGAATTGCCCAGTCATTCAGCACCTTTTTTGTAAACATAGTAAACAATCCTGAAACAGAGATTCCCACTTCATCGCAGAATTCTGAGAGTTCCTTTTTATCTGTATCATCAAGTGAAATCGTTAAATTCGCCATATCCTATGCTCCTTTTATGAAAGAAATCACCAGTCATTGCTATAATAATACATTAATATTATGTGTAAAACAAGTGATTTTTACATGTTTTTCACAGACATTACACTCATTTAAGGAGTTAATTCTATGGCGTGATTTAATCAATAGTTTCCAATATCGCACGCTATCCGTCACCAAGGTCTGTAGTACTAAGTCCTTTTATGCTAGTCCGCTCTAAACGAGAAAGCGTCGTGTGGAAGCAGCACGCAGTCTCTTTCTTCCGACTAACCAAGCCCTCAGTGTAGACCCTACAGGCCGTCCTCTTGTTCTTCCGTGCTCGATGTCTTGTCTCTGGCTAAAGACTGGTCTAGCCTAATACGGGTGCTATTACCGAATGGCTCGATGCGGTGGACCTCTGACCGGCCTGGTCTTCCTCTTACGCAGGGGTAAGTTCCAAGTGTACGGCGCGACCGGTCGAGCGTTAGTGTAACCTCTTAATGGCCGCCACGCCCAACTCACGAATCCGGTCGCCAGTCGTTACTGCTGCGCCCTTTTCTTCCAACTAGGCTCTTTATGGACGCGGAAAGCCGCCGCTATACTCTATTTACCGACACCCAAGGCGGTCAACACCCCTGTCGTAAAATAGGCCTAAGTTTCGAAGTTCGTGTTGGGAACCCAGACCCCATTAGCTTAAATTCGCGTAAACTCCTCCGGGCGGTTACTCGTTGTAAGCTGGTTTGCGCGTAATGCACCTTTAACGACACCGTCGTCAACCCGGGGTGTACTTCGCGGGAATCACAATAGACGAGAGTTGTTTATGCTTGCCACTGACGGTCCGCTTACCACGGGTCGCTCCATTTTCTTCTTCCATCGACTTTTTAGTTCACTTAGTCTGAGCCTACATTCCCGCGGGCTTTAGTAACAATTTCACGCGTTGGCACGATCGACGGTGTTGCACAGTGAAAGTGCATTAAGCGCAAAACGCGGGGCTACAACCACGATAGTACAACCTCGCCCCGGGGAGTTAGTTCACCGACCAGATTTAAGAATCGACTAGCGTGCGGGCTCGTTAAAGCTGCTGCGACTTTTCGTTCACGCACGTCCTCGCTGCTTTTGTCGTCCCATCCGCTATGGCTATCTTTGGCTACACGAGATGACATGCGACACGTTTGTCTACCGACATTGTCATTACCCCGGAATTACCTTCGACGATCTGTTTATTACGAGGCCAATGTTTGACTTAATTTGTCTATCACTAGACTCAAAACTTTATACTTGGCATATTGTTTGTACCAGAGGTTTAACTAGTTGGAACGGCAGCCTTGAGATTTGTCGGGTTAATTCTTTAATGTTATAGTGTATAGCGCCTGCGGAACTATACTTACCCCGAACCCCGCCGTCCTTCAAAGCGGCACTAACTGTCGTGCAAGTAACAGAAATTTTGGAGGGTCTCTGCTAGCTAAAGACGTTTAGACGACACCGTGAAGGCAAGCCGATTCCCACTGATTAGACTTCTTTGTATCGTGAGTTGGACGTTTAACCTTCACTTCGCTAATTTCTCATGGCAAAGATTACATTAGTCTTTTATATGGTCTCACATTCGGTCGCGTCTCTAAATCTAACTAACTCCGAGAGGGGTTAGGTATACACTACGCTGGATCCGGTTCCGTCAGCCGTACACTTTAACTACCTGCGGTAGAAGGAAGAAGGCCGGTCAGGGAGGTCCACCGACGGAAGCCATTCGGTATAGCACCGATAGGACCAGGCTGACAACATCGCACGGGTTCAAGGAGTGGCGTGGGGTCTACACTAAGGCTGGACTGGCTTTCCCGTCGCTTTCTCGTAGCAACTAGTACAGACTTTGGCACCCTACGAAACCTGGCCCGGAAGCATGTAAATGTCAACACCGAACCTACTACGCGGCGCAGACGCAGGAAGGACGGCAGCTCTTACCGCGCATGGTAGTAGGCGGCATAACTTTTAGTAAGGCGCCGGGGAGAAAAGTACTGACGTGAGGAAACGCTTCGACCCCGCCGCCTATAGAAGCTCTTGCGGTACGTCTCCTTACTCCGCCGTTTTAGCGGAAGTCCGGCGTTAATTCGGGTATTTGAGTCATCTCCATTCTTATTACGGACCGATTATAGGCGCCGCAAAGACCAAATTAACCCGTCATTTCAAGTAAGTTCGGAATTTTGGTCAATTATCAGTTCGAAGGTCGTCGGTCGGTTAAGACAAAAGGGGAGACGTGGTTTTTTTCTTCTCAACGGTCATATCTTCAACTAGTTTTATTAAGCGTTCAACACCTACTACTTCAACTTTTTTTTTGTTCTGTTCTTTGACTCCGTTAATATTTCAAATACTTTACATGTATTAATTTACCCTACCACGAACAATAGTTTCTACACACAAAGCAATCGAGACATACTTTCCATGTGTGTCGCTAATATAAACCTTTTACTATTACATACTACTTCAACAAAAAAACAGATCGATTTCTAGCGTGTTCATCCAATTTGAGTTCTTAAAAAATAATCAACATTATTGTTGTATGAAAAAGCGTGCATTGCTATCTAATACAGACTTACTACTTCGATAAGTCTACGCTCCTCTGCTATACATATAAATTTTATAACTCGTCCTTCCACCGACTCGACCGCCTGTTCACTCACAACCGGCCGTCCACCATTCGTCTTCACACGTCTTGCTTCGACAGCCTTAGGGCGAAAGCGAAAACGTTTCCCTTTTTTAGTCCGAGCGTAAGAAGGGTAGCTCGTACCACGAACATGAACTCCACGCCGTAATGGCACCGCCGCCACTTTGTGCAGGACACGGTACCCCCCTCTCGAACAGTACGCGCCTTGTAAGGATACGCGACATACGGTTTTCTTAAAGTTTTACTACGACTGACACACAAAAAGCAAAGCGCCTTCCTCCTGTCTTTTACTTATCTTGCACTTTAACAATTCCACTGTCCTTCTGTCCAATATAACCCTTTAGGCTGACAACTCCGACTAACAACAAACGCCTGCCTTCCACCTGTCCCTAACACGGTCACCTGCGAATTGGCCTTTCAAGCTCGCGAACTCGAGTCCCTGTGCTTTCTGAGAAGCCTTCCGCAATGTCGACACCGCTGCACTTGTCCAAAGACGGCGCAGTCATGCCTTAGTCGCGCCCTTTCTAGAAGTTACCCCAACTACTTGCACTATGTACGACTGCCGTGCGGACTGTTTAGTTTTCGAGCACGCTTACGTTAAAGACTCGCACAGCTAACGCGGGAGCACGACGACGGTAAGCGAAGTATAAAGGCGACATGGCAAAAGAAGCCACCCTTAGTTACGTAGCAACGGACGGCGAAGGCTACTACCCTTATAAGACTTGCCGCCACAGGTACGCGGGTTAAGCGAGCTGCACGTCCTCAAAATACTAATACGGCCAGCCGCGGTTTTGTAAAGTCTCACAGACGCCCGACGTGCTTCAAAAGGTACGCGAAGGTCAGACAAAAGCTTTCGTGCCCCTGAACAGTGTAGCCAGCCGCTAACTTCCGCCTAAACGCGGGACTAGAATTCCTGCTACTACTTCGCTATCTTCGTTAAGAGCTTTCGTTAGTCGTTTCGGCCTATACTCGGTCCTTTTCTAAAAATACTAACCGTTAGCTACGGCGTAGCTGCCTTACCCTTCCCGCCTTTCGGTCCCTCTTATATAAGACGGCTTCTCGCCCGTTTGTAAAATGTTGGGCTACTTGACTATTTCGTGACCCCTGTGTGAGTGGGGCGCTTCATAGGCTAACGCAGAGAGCTTCCTGCCGAAACTTACTTCTCCTGACCCCTGCCGACCCTCTTTGACTGCCGACGCGACCCTTTGTCTTAGGTCGGAGGCACCCCACTGCCCTGAACAAAAGTGCTTATGGGCGCGCCGAATTCTGGCCTTATGTCTTTCCCGCGCGCCGCTTACGCTAAGACTATTTCTACTTAGTCGTAGCCGGTGCACAGACTTGTTAGCTCTGCACCGCATGACGGGTCCTTTCGTCCTATACGTCAGTAGCAAAGTGGTGGCGAGGCCGCTTTGTCTTCTATGACTGCCTAACGGTGGAACGGCAGCGTGACTTATGGGGCGGTCTATTTCTCGCCCGCGGGGCTTGTCCTTGCCTTGCGCACCGCTTCATGTTGGCGGACGAACGCCTAACTTCTTCTCGAGCCACCACCCGCCACAAGGCTTCCTTCGCGCGTGACGC
>JGI20225J20221_1004509_pt1 | contig 11910 bp, 8 predicted proteins | sample BioMet4_FD_20221 | JGI IMG/M metagenome (IMG submission 20221) | reverse complement strand
GCAACCCCCATGCGCGGCGCGCTGCTACGGGCGACTGCGACCGCTTTTTAATATGAGCAGCGGCACGCGGGCGTGCACCTACCTGCTCGGGCACCTACCCCTCGGGCCACGGACGCGCACGGGCCCTGGGCGGGACGTAGACGGGCTACGGCGGTGGCACAGGCCGGCGGGCAGCCGGTATCTGGGTGCCTCAGGGCTCAGCCGACTACCACCAACTCAGCTCGACGCCCCACTTACCACATCGATGCCGGCTGGGGACGCCTTTTGGGTATGGCCGCGGTCGGACGGTGGGTGGTGCTGCAGCATCAAAGGAGCTTGGCGCGTCCACTTCCCCTGGGCTTCGTGCCCAGGGCTCCGGCAGCGCGAGTCGCGGCACTACCACAGGCGGGGCGCCTCGGCCCTCTCGCTCTGCTCGGCCGACCGGACCCTCCCTTTGAGCATGGCTTCAGAGGACGTACGGGTATGGGCCCGCGGTGTACGTCGCCCATGGGGGGCAACTAGCACCGGCACGCGTGGCCAGTGGGCATCAGCCTAGCTCGGCAACGGGGGCCACCACCCCGGCCTCCTAACATCGGGGAGCGTGGCAGTACAGCTTCAGTGCAACCCTCAGGGTGGGGCAGCCGGAGGCCCCCGCAGGCTACTACTGCTTGGCGGCCTCTGCTCGTTCCATCCGCCTCAGTAGCCTCCGGTACGGTGGTCGGGGTACGGGCTGCGTTCCGGCTCCGACCCCACTACGCGCAGGTGGCGATAGCAGCATCTCGGGGCCGTACGCCCGACTCGTGACAAAACGCTTTCTTTTCGTAAAGGTTTCGATTCAAATACATGCTCATGCCAAGTCTGATACAACATGGATTCGGTCCGGTAGCGATCTCGCATCGCTTTCGTGGCCGGGATGCTCCCTAAAATAGACTCAGTAGTGTATGAAGGTGACGAGAGGGGATAGTCATGACTGCACACGATGGCGAAAGGCCACCGATCAAGGTGGGCAACCAGGGACTGTACCGCGAAGGGTTCGAGCACGATGCCTGCGGCATCGGCGCGATTGCGAATATCAAGGGAGTCAAGTCCCACCAGCTACTCGACGATGCCCTCTCGGTGCTCGTGAACCTCGAGCATCGTGGGGGGAAGGGACTCGAGGAGAACACCGGCGATGGTGCCGGCATCCTCTTCCAGGTGCCCCATCGCTTCTTCCGCAAGGAGGCCCAGAAGTGCGGCCACCTGCTTCCCGACGAGGGCGACTACGGCGTTGCCATGGTCTTCTTTCCCCAGGACGTCGAGGGAGGGACCGTGGCGAGACGCATCTTCGAGGAGGGATGCGCCGAGATGGGCATCCCGCTGCTCTTCTGGCGCGAGGTCCCGATCGACCCGCATGACCTCGGCGAGACCGCGCGCGCGGCCATGCCCACGATCCTCCAGGCGTTTCTCGGCAGGCCATCCGACATCGCCGCCGGTGACGAGTTCGAACGCAGGCTCTATGTCTGCCGTCGTGCCATCGAGAAGGCCGCCGAGAACAACGTGGCGCTCTCGGGCAAGATCTTCTACGTATGCTCGATGTCCGCGCGTACCATCGTGTACAAGGGGATGCTCGTCGCCACCCAGATGCGTCGCTTCTACCTTGACCTCAACGACGCCTCCGCGGAGAGCGCCCTTGCCCTCGTGCACTCCCGCTACTCCACCAACACCACGCCCAGCTGGGAGCGAGCGCACCCCAACCGTCTCATCGTCCACAACGGCGAGATCAACACGCTGCGCGGAAACGTCAACTGGGTTCGCGCCCGCGAGTCGCAGCTCTACTCGCCCGTGCTCGGGTCCGACCTCGGGCGCGTGATCCCCGTCATCAACCGTGAGGGATCCGACTCCGCCATCCTCGACAACGTCCTCGAGTTCCTCACCATGAACGGGAGACCGCTCGCGCGTGCCGTGACGATGCTCCTTCCCGAGCCCTGGGACAAGAACACGCAGATCTCGGAGACGCGCCGTGCGTACGATGCCTACCAGTCGATGCTCACCGAGAGCTGGGACGGCCCTGCGGCCATCGCCTTCTCCGACGGTCGCATCACCGGTGCCGCCCTCGACCGCAACGGGCTGCGTCCCGCACGCTACTACGTCACGCGCGACGACCGCCTCGTCCTTGCGAGCGAGGCAGGTGCCCTCGCCATCGAACCCGAGGACATTCTCCAGGCGGGCTCGCTCGGGCCCGGCCAGATGTTCGTCGTCGATCCCGCACAGGGGAGGATCCTCTGGGATGACGAGGTCAAGGACGTCTTCGCCAGCCAGAAGCCCTTCCGTGACTGGATCGATGCCAGTACGCTCGATGTGGACGACCTCCCTCCTGCCGATGCGAACCCCTTCGCCCATCACGATGCGGACGTCGCCCTGCCCGTTCGCCTGGCACGTCACGGCTACCACTTCGATGACGTGGAGGAGGCCGTTCGTCCCATGGCGGAGAAGGGTGCGCCGCCCCTGGCGTCCATGGGTGCGGACGTGCCGCTCGCGGTGCTCTCGAAGCGGCCGCGCTCGTTCTTCGACTACTTCAACCAGCTCTTCGCCCAGGTCACGAACCCTCCCATCGATGCCCTGCGCGAGAACTTCGTCACGTCGACGGTGCTCTACCTCGGCAATCACGGCAACATGCTCGAGGACTCGCGCTCCAACTGCCGTCTCATCCGCTTCGATGACCCCATCCTCACCGAGGACGAGTTCGACCGCATCGCCTGCCTCGACAGGCAGGGCTTCCGCTCCGCGCGCTTCTCGATGACGTATCGTCGCGACGGTGGCGAGAACGCCCTCTCGGATGCGCTCGCCGAGCTTGACGCGAGCGTCGAGAAGGCCGTGCGCGCCGGCGCGAACGTGGTCGTGATCTCGGACCGCGCACAGGACGGCGAGGTTTCCATCCCGTCGCTTCTGGCCGTGGGCTCGGTGCACAACCATCTCATCCACGCGGGCATTCGCATGACCTGCCTAGGAGGCCTCGGGGAGCTAGGGCGAGCACCTACGACCTCGGCTCGTACCCATGGGTGCCGTTGCCCAACTGCAACCGCTACGAGCGCGTAACCTTCGGCGCCAGCCCACCTCCCACGCGGACCGGCAGCGCCACAATCGTGCTTCCGTCGCACCGCAGCCCTCCGCCACCGACGGTTCGCAACAGGTGTCCCCTGGGTAGAGTCCGTAAACCAATCAAAAAGGACGTACGCCGCGTGGGCCCTGCAAGCGCCTGGCATGAAGCAAACCCACCCAGACGCGCCTTGCCGCCGCCCTTCTCGCAGCTTAGAACAACCGGGGGGAAGGTCAACAGCCCGTAGAACTGGACAGCCCGTCGGTGAGCCCCACAGGCCTGGTAGAGGAGGTGCCACGGCTTTCGGCGTCTGCACGGTACCTAGAGCGGACGGTCGAGCCAGACGGGTGCTCCATGTACTTCAACTGCTGCAGGAGCCTGCTTGGTGCCTTCCAATGCCGCGTCAGCGTCAAGAACCGCAACCCGCCTACGGGTACCCCCGTCCCACAGGCCCAGACGCGGGTCAGTGCCGACGTACTCCTGTCGCTAGCTCTCCCTCGGCGGCGGCCAGCGCTTTCAGCATCCTGGAAGCCGGGGCCTCGCTCACGCCCGCTGCCGGTGCAGGGCCGTAGGTACTCGAACGGCGAGGCCGGAGCCTAAGGTGCGCGCTCGCCGTCCCGGCGAACCGGCGTCGGTCCAGAACGACCCCAGAGGCGGCTACCGGCGTCGAGCCTCCCCGTCCGGGGCATACATCGTAGCTCAGCGCGCCCCCCGCCGTGGGCACGGTGGCGAACCGCGGTGGCCTATACTCCCTTAGAACAACGCGGGGCGAACCTGGTGGCACGCGATTACGCCACGGGTGGCGGGCGAGCCCTCTGCTCGAAGTGGCTCTACGCGCGCGCCTCCCCAAACGCGAACGCCGTCCAGCTTCCCTACCTCGAAGGCCGCTCGCAAGGAGCCCTACCCTCAATCCCTACAGTACCACCCCCCTCCGGGCGCCTCTGCTCGTGGCTGCGGCCCCTCAGCTCCGACGCCTGGGAACACGCTAGTGCCGGGCTGTGGAAAACGAACGGGACTCCCGTCGCACCTGGCCGGGAGCGGCCCCGGAAAACCGGGGTGGGACCCGGTAGAACTAGCACGCCTAGAAGGAGCGGCGAGTGCTCCCATCGCGCCGGAGCAGTGCGGCTTCGCGCCGGCCCCGTCCGTTGGACCGAACCTGGAACCTCAAGCGGCTCAGGGCACCTCTCGCACCAGAGTGCCGCTACCCCTAGGAAGCGGCCGGGAGCGGCCGGACCAAGCCTAAAACCCGCGGCTACGCCAAGTAACCCGCTAAACCGCCGTCGCACGGCCACGCGGAAAGCAGCCCTCCTAACCGCGGCGGCTTTCGAGTAACCGCGGAGCAGACGCGTTCCGGCAGCGCTGCTAGCCGTGAGTGCCCGCCCCGGAGCCTGGAGCCCAGGTCGCCCTGTGCCCTGGCGGACCCCGTTGCGCCCTTGCTTAACCGTCGTCCCAGCGCGTCGCCTGCCCTACCGGCGCGTGGGAAACCCCCACATCGGGGAGCCGGACATGACCCGCCTTCCGTGCGAGCCCCCAGCAAGAGGCGGCGTGGCTCGCTACGTCGTCCAAAAAATCTGCTGGACCGACGCAACCCTACTACACGGAGGAGCGGTGGCTGCCGGCGGTGAAACGCAATAGGGGCTCGAGCCGCTTCGACGCGACCCTCGGGCCCCTGAGCGGAAAGACGCCGGAAGCTGGAGCAGTGATCGGGCGAGCAAACGTGAGCGGCCGGAGTTTGCAGCGCAGTGCAGCTCGGGCCGGGGTGCGCGGTGCGCATGGACGCTTCAAGAACAGCTGCTTCCCGGACGAGCTTCCGGTGTTAGAAGCTTCCTAGACCCCCGGTCTCACCCATCGGGACGTAGCCACCTCTACGGGATACGAACGAGGTACTACCGCTGCTACGGCTGGCGAGTGCGCGGAACAGCATCAAACCGGCTAGGGGAGGAGCCGCGCTCTGCGGCCCGTCCCGTTGGCGCAGGCCGTTACGAGAGCCTACGTCAGTACGCGGTACATGCGCGCATCTACGGCGGACTGCGCCTATTGGGTGCTCGCGCCGCAGCAGGCAGCCCGGCCACCTGACCGGCATGCGGCGTGAGGTGCTGCTCCGAGGGCGGGGCCNGTGGCGTGGCCTACGTCTATGACGAGGACGGCACGCTTGCGGACCGGTGCAACACCGACATGGTGTCGCTCGAGCCGCCCACGGCACGTGACCTGGGCATCATTCATTCCCTTATCGAGGAGCACGTACGGCGGACGAGAAGCCCGAAGGGCATCAAGATGCTCTATCAGTTCAATGGCATCCGCGGTCGCTTCGTGAAGGTGATCGCGCACGAGTACGAGGTGGCGCTCGAGCTTGCCGAGAAGGCCGAGATGGCCGGTGCAACGCATGACGAGGCCATCGAGCTTGCGTTCGAGACCATGAGGAAGGGGATGTAGCCATGGGCAAGGTCGGAGCTTTCATCAACGAGGGCAGGGTCTCGCACCGCGAGCGGCCCTTCTCCGAGACCGTGGGTGACTATGGCGAGTTCGCCCTGCCCCTGGCAGAGAGTGACCAGCGCGTCCAGGCGAGCCGCTGCATGTACTGCGGCGTCGCGTTCTGTCAGGCAGGCGTCTGCTTCGGGGCCGCCCGCAGCTCGGGCTGCCCCCTTCACAACCTCATCCCCGAGTGGAACGACCTCGTGTGGCGCGGCCTTTGGTCCGACGCCGCCGAGAGGCTCGCGCTCACCAACCCGCTGCCCGAGTTCACGGGACGCATATGCCCGGCACCCTGCGAGGCCGCCTGCAACCTCGGCCTCAATGCCGAGCCCACGACGATCAAGGATGACGAGCGTGCCATCTCCGATCACCTCTGGGCGGCGGGCGGCCCCGCGCCGCTCGCACCCGCACCGGCGGGCTCGCCGAGCGTGGCAGTGGTGGGGTCTGGTCCCGCGGGTCTCGCGTGCTCGTGGGAGCTCGCCCGTCGTGGCTGCCATGTCACGCTCGTCGAGCGTCACGATCGTGCAGGTGGCCTGCTCATGTACGGCATCCCCAACATGAAGCTTCCGAAGGACGTCGTCACCCGCAGGCTCGACCTCATGCGCGAGAGCGGCATCGACGTCCGGTGCGGCGTGGACGCATGCGATGACGGGGTCGCGGCCGGACTCCTCGCGGACTTCGACGCCGTGGTCGTGGCGGCCGGTGCCGCGCAGGCACGGACGCTGAGCGTTCCCGGCTCCGACCTCGACGGCATCCATCTCGCCGTGGAGTACCTCACGGCCCAGACGCGCGCCCTTCTCGACGGGGATGCCACCAACTCCGCCGTCTGTGCCCGTGACCTCGACGTCATCGTGATCGGTGGCGGTGACACGGGTACCGACTGCGTGGCCACGGCACTTCGTCAGGGCGCACGAAGCGTCCGTCAGCTCGAGTTTCTCCCTGCCCCTCCCGACGTGCGCGCCGACACCAACCTCTGGCCCGAGTGGCCGAACGTCAAGAAGACCGACTACGGTCAGCTCGAGGCTGCCGCCAAGCAGGGGGCCGATCCCCGTCTCTGGGCGACCGACACCCTCGAGGTCATCGCGGGGGAGGGTGGGGGCGTCTCCGGCCTTCGCGTGGCCTCGCTCGACTGGTCGGGTGGCAGGCCCCAGAGGATCGAGGGGTCCGAGCGCATCCTTCCTGCGCAGCTCGTGCTTCTCGCCATGGGATTCACGGGGCCGGAGCGTTCCGTCCTCGACTCGCTCGGTGTCGAGGTCGCGGACGTCCGTGGTGGTGCTCGACCGGTGACCGCGGACGTCTCTGGCCATCTCGCGAGATCCTCTGGCGAGACGCCCGTCTATGTGGCCGGTGACGCGCGCAACGGATCCACGCTTGTGGTCACGGCGATCTCCGATGGGCTCGCCTGCGCCAATGAGGTGGCTGCGGCCTTGCTCAAATAGCGACGGGAGGGTTTCCTGGAGGGGAGGTTGTCATGACTCAGACGGCGACGGATCTGCCCGGACGTGGCGCTGTCGATGACTCGCACAGCCTCTTCGGAGGAGCGCCCGACGGACGGCACCCCGAATCGTCGGTGCCGTCCAGACTCGTTTGGCTCGAGGACGGTGTGGAGCGTGCCTTCGATGACGCGGAGTCTACCACGCGCACCTGGCTCGAGGTCTCATCGGAATGGGTTTCACCGACGAGGCGTGATGACGTCTCGAGGAAGCCCTCCCCACCGGACAAGCTCCTCTGGGTGTGAGGCGCAGGGACGACTTCGACGGACGGCGCCCGCCCTAGTCGTCCTCGACGCTGCGACCCTCGTAGTTGACGTGGCCAACGAGCTTGGCGATGAGCGTCTCGTCATCGCGGACGTACGCCTCGGCAAGTTCGGGGTAGAAGAGACGGGCCTGGTCGTAGAGGTCGGCAAACGAATCATGGCTCGTCTCGTCCGTGAAGGGGCGTGTCCAGGCCCTGCGGTCGAGGTTTGCGCTCACGCACTCGTCCGTCCTCCTGACGTAGTGCGCCATGGACTCGGCCATGGAGTGCGGTCTCGCCATGCGCTCGATGGTGCCTATGAGGCGGGAGTGCTGCGACCCTGCGGGGTCGACCCTGCGGTATTCCCAGTCGTAGTCGCGCAGGGAACCCGCGTACTCCTCGACGCCGATGGTGATGCCATAGACGTCGAGTGCGGTCTGCGCAAAGAGGGCTCCCGCCGCGTGGTCGATGCGCTCGGTGCGCATGAGGTTGTCCGCCACGGGGTGCTCGATCACCGTGGCATGGCGCTTCTCCCAGAGAAGCCAGGAGTCGAGGTCGGACTCAATGACGGCGTGGATCTCGTGCGGACTTCTGGCAAGGTCCTCGCTGAAGTCCATAAGCGCGAACTGCTGCGCGAACACGAAGGGATGCACCATGCGATCGAGCACGTAATGGCCCAGAAGACCGAGCGCGAAGGCGCGACCGATGCGTTCCTCTCCCACAGGGAGATGGCTCACGCCTTGGCGAAAGCTCATGAACGCCCTGGTCATGCGTACCGATTGGAACTCTCGCGCAAGACGATGGCAACGGATTGCGCGGGCGGGGAGCGCGGAGAAGCATACGAAGAACGGGTCGGGCCCCTGGTTTCCGAGGAGGAACGCGAGAAGCTCCTCGTCGCCGTCGATGATACCGGCCGGGAGCGCTCTGACTACGTCCTCGCCGAAGATGTGGTGCGTGATGACCGCGGGCATTCCGTCTTCCTCGCCTCTCTTGCGTGTCGTTCGCCAAGGGCGAATGAGTAACCTATCGACAGTACCACAAGTGGGCGGCGCGGGGCGTCCCCCGCTTGTTCAGGTTATTCCAAGACGGCTGCCGCATGGCCTTCGGCATGTCTCAGCCAGTGGCCGTAGCGATAGTAGAGCACGAAGGCTGCCGTGGTGAGCACATAGGTGATGGGATAGACCACGAGCACCGTGCCCAGGTCGTGCCGCATGGGTACCACCACGAAGAGCCATATCACGCGGAAGAGGCAGGTGCCGACCATGGTGATGAGCATGGGCCGCAGGCTTTCGCCGCAGCCGCGGATGGTTCCCGATATGTTGTCCATGCAGGAGAAGAGCACGTAGAATGGTGCGATGAAGTAGATGGTGTAGACCGTGATCTCGCAGATCTCATCGTCGGCCACGAAGAAGCGGGCGAGAGGGCCGGCGAAGGCCACGACCGCGCCCGAGGCAAGGCCCACGATGACGCAGGTGAGCGCAAACGAGACGCGCAGCCCCCGCCGCACGCGATCGTAGTCATGGGCACCGAAGTTCTGGGCGGAGAAGGTGGTGACCGAGACCCCGAGCGCATCGGTGATCATCCAGACCATGTTATCGATGCGACCCGAGAGACCCCAGGCGATGACGGTGCTCGCGCCGAACGAGTTGACGGCTGACTGGATGATGATGTTCGAGATGGAGTAGGCGGACGACTGGAGCCCCAGGGGTATGCCGGTCTTGATCATCACCTTGCACGTGTGGGCGTCGATGCCCAGACGTCGAAGGTCAAGGCGCCATGGGCCATCCACTCGCGTGAGGCGCCAGACGGTGATGGCGGCTCCCGAGAAGAGCGAGATGGCCGTGGAGATGCCTGCCCCGAGTGCCTCGAGGTGCAGGAATACGATGAAGATGACGTCACAGACCACGTTGATCAGGCAGGTCACGGCGACTATCAGCGAGGGGGACCGCGTGTCCCCCACGGCGCGCTGGACCGCCGAGCCCATGTTGAAGACAAGCGAGAAGACGAACGCCCCGAAGTAGACGCGCGAGAAGTCGAGCGCCTCGTCCATGAGCGCCGCGGGGGTGCCCATGAGTTCGAGCATGGGCTGCACGAAGACGAGGCCAAGGAGCGAGAGCCCGATTCCGCCCACCAGCGAGAGGGTCATGGCCGTGTGCACCGAGGTGCCGAGTCGCTCGGTCTGGCCCGCACCGAACTGCTGGCCGCAGATGATGGCGCAACCCGTGCCCACACCCACGGAGAACCCGACCACGAGGTCGACGAGGCTCTGCGTCGCCTGAATGCCGCCGAGTGCCGTGGTGGTGGCGTACTGCCCGATGACGTAGGTGTTGACGAGCGAGTAGGCCTGCTGAAAGAACGAGCTGAAAAAGACTGGCAGGCAGAGCCGCAGGAGCTGCTTCCAGATGACTCCCGTCGTGACGTCGAGCGAGCCGCCCGAGCTTCTCCGTGCCATTGTTCCCCCAAGCTGCCGCACACACATCAGTCGAGCATATCAGCGTGGCCGTCGACTGCGGTCCTCAATCTGGATGTGCACAATCCGACTATGCGTCCCTGGTGCGTTCCGTAGGGTATGACATGCGGTTTGTTTTGCATTTCGAATACCATTCGCGGAGGATTGGTCTCGCCGGTGGCCGTGGCGGGCGGTCACGGTTGCATGTACGAGGCACTTTAAATGCGCCGCATGTAGACTTGGATGCATTCAGGGTTCTTTAACATAAAACATGAGTACGTCTCCCTGTCTTTCGTGCCGTCTGTCGAAAGAAATAGAAAACAGATGAGGGAAACATGGATTATGAGACAGGATTGCGCCGCACAAGGGAACGGCGAGGTCATTACCTATGGCACCACTAGGAAAAGGGGATGGGAAGCATGAAAGAGAATCTGACGCGTAGACAGTTCGTGGGAGTGGGTGCGCTTGCCGCAGGGCTTGGGCTTGCTGGCTGCAGCAGCTCTTCTTCCGATGCGAGCAGCTCAAGTTCCTCCAGCTCGAGCAGTTCCGGGGCTCTTCGCGGGTCCACCACCGATGACTATGACGCCGATCTCGTGAAGTCGGCGCAGGGCGAGGGGTCGCTCGTCGTCTATGGCTGCTGCGAGGAGCCCTACATCTCCGCCGCCTGCGACAAGTACACGGAGATCTTCGGCATCAAGACCTCCTGGCAGCGCCTGTCCACGGGCGAGGTCCTGGCCAAGATCGAGGAGGAGAACGGTTCGCCGTCCGCCGACATCTGGTTCGCCGGCACCACCGACCCCTACAACGTCGCCTCCACCGAGCACCTGCTCGAGACCTACAAGGCCACCAACGCCTCGCACATCATGAGCGAGAAGTACACCTCCACGGACAACACGTGGGTCGGCATCTACAAGGGCATCCTCGGCTTCCTCACCAACAAGGAGGACCTCGACGACAAGAACCTCGATGCTCCTGGCGACTGGCCCGACCTCCTCGACTCCAGCTACAAGGGTCTCATCTGGAGCTCGAACTACAACACGGCCGGCACCGCCAAGCTGATCCTCAACACCTGCGTCCAGAAGTACGGTCACGACGGTGGCATCCAGTACCTCGTCGCGCACCTGTGCTCTGGTCAGTGCTACGACTAGAGGTACCACAACTGTTTCCGCAAGAACTTGCTCCAGTACCGTTCCTACGCGACCTTCTGGAGCTCGCACCCAGGCAAAAGCCACTACTTCCTCAGGTGGTCGTCCTACCGGTTGCCTATCTCCTACTTCTCACGGTCTTTGTGCTGCTCTTGCGTCTACCACCACTGGTACTGGCCCAGCCGGTAGTCGAAGAAGGCCAGCTCGACGCGCGAAACTTGCCACCGGTACGCGACAGGGGAAGGGGGGTATGCCACTCCCCCAGGCCAATTTTGGAGCTAATCCGTCGCAGCCCGTCCGCAAAGAGGTGGACAGCGGGCTGCGCGGGTCCCTTTGATCTTTCGCGCTGGCCCCCTGTATACCCCCCGGGGGCTCCCCCGAATGAGCCCGTCAGGAACTTTCGCCGCACCACAGCCCCCGCCACAAAGAGGCGGACGGCCGGGGGAGCTCCCGGCCCCCGGTAGGTCCAAGCAACCTTGCAAATTGACCCACCCAACAACGAAGGAAACCGTAGGAGCCTTCCAGCCATCAGGTTACTGCAACAAGCCCTAAGCCCTAGCTTGACGCAACGCTGGAGCCCCCGAACCCCAGCGGGCAGGGCAGGCTACTGCTCCTTGAACTAATCCCCGGCCACGGACGCCCCCGGACCCCAAACCTGGCGTCCAGCCCCAAGTCCGGTCCATTTGAGTTCCGGTTCTCCCCGGAACCGCCCGGCCAAGAGGTACCCGCCGTGGGAACTACCTGCCCCCCCCGGGCAGGCGGCCGCCTGGGGAGGGGTATTTCCTTTCCGTGGCCTCGGAACCCTCCCTGGCTCCGGCTAAATACTAGTTAAATCCCGGCAACAGGGGCCCCCTGCTAGACCCATCCCTACGGGGCAAGGCACGTTCCGTAAACCCCGGCTAAAAACGGCTACCACACCGTTTGAGGCGGCCACGGGTTTCCCCCCTCTGAACCTCCCTGGCCGGGGCGGCCGGAACCACATAACGGCGCTACAAGAACAGCTCCCCCAGCCCCCTGGCTCCCAAATGACCTCTACGGTGGGCAGCCATAGCAAA
>JGI20225J20221_1002811_pt1 | contig 11912 bp, 14 predicted proteins | sample BioMet4_FD_20221 | JGI IMG/M metagenome (IMG submission 20221) | reverse complement strand
CTTTGAACACGTCTGCGACTTCCTGCATCAGTTCTTTCATGGATTCTCCGTTTTCAAAGCGTTCATAGAAGCTATCGAGATATATGTTGGGCGATATATCTTCGTCTCCTTTTTTGAGAGATACTCCGTGAAGTTCTATATCATTACACTTGAGCACTGTATTCATGGCAAGAGTCGTGCCCTTTCTCATATCTTCCGGGAGCTGCTCCAGAAGTTCGTCCATTGCCTTGCCCCAAAATTTCTGCTTATTCATTCTTATCTTCTCCTTTCATCAGCATCTCTTTGAATGCTGCGATCCTTTTGATTTGTTCCGACATTTCTACCGTCATTTGTTCCGACATGGTTTTCTCCTTTCCTACAGACCCATCATCTCTCTGACGATGCGGTCGCTCATTTTGACTGCGCCCACAAGCACCAGCATATTGAACACGAGCTCGCCGATATATTTCCACACCATTGCAGCCGGTGCTGCATCAGCGTCCACAACAGGCGGACTCGATGCGAACATGCTGAATATGATGCAGGCAAGCACTATGATCGCTCCTTCAAGACATACTGCCGCATATGACTTAAGGAAGCTTTTCCCTATCTGCTCTGTTGGCTGCCCTGCAAAAGTCGACAGCGGTATAGGTGCTATGGCCGTATACATATACAACTTGAAGAACCTGCCGTATACTGTCAAAATGATGATGAACGACAGCACTATTATGAATAGACTGCCTATGAGTGTTACTGCCCAGAGAGGTATGCTCTCAAAGAATCCACAGTCCTCTATTGCATCTATCATCTTCTGCGGAAGCACCGTCTTGTTCACGCCCCCTATACCGGATGATTTCATGATCGTACTGATCACTCCCTGGATGATAGTAAAAAGCGCAAGCATGAGTTCAAGTCCGTATGTCACGACTCCTTTAGCAATAGCGAATCTTATGAAAAGCTTTAGCGCATGCTCAGGCTTCTTGATTTCTGTAAGCGAGGCACTGGTCCTCACCATACCCGCCAGGAAAAACAAAACAAGCAGTGCAAGGCCGATCGCCTGTACTGCTCCGTTGATATTGAGGATCACGTCCCATATTTCCCCACCCTTGAAGTTCTCCGGCGACTGCGTCAAAAGCTGCCATACTTCGGCCAGTTTCTCGTTCCATGTTGACAGTGAGTTTTGCAGGTTCTGTACTACCCAGTTGTCTGACACTATCCGTCACCTCCTGTTCCTTTTCGATATTTGATTGACTTCACCGATCTGCCTCCTTCCTGATTTTTGGTAAAATAAAAGACCGGCTGATTATTAACCAGTCGGCCATGTAATTGTCTTCTTGATTACTTTAGTTGTTTCCTATGATATCGCATATATGGTTCAACCGCCGAATCAACTTCGATATGACTTAATGCTGAAATGCCAAGATCAGCATATTGTTCATCAGTTATTTGGGATGAGATAATGATGTCACCGTTGCTGTCGAAACTTATAAGATGTTGATCAAAAAGCTTATCATGGTTTGCGCATAATAATAGTCCGTTATTCACATCGGTAGATTCCGCTTTAGTGGAAACTGCGAACTCTTTTATGTGACTTGCCATAAGCACACTCTTCATCTTTATGCCGCAAAGCATACATTTGCAATCATATTTCTCTATTAACGCATCCCTATATGCGCCTTGCCCTATTCTTGCTTTTACTATTACATCAGTATACTTTTTACCTGCATCAGAAATCTCGTTTGTTAAATTCTCATATTCTTTTTCTATTGTTTCTACAGAAAAGCATTGCTCAATATATTTGAACAATTCCGTATTATTGTCCGACTTGAAAGACCCTTGAATATTTCCCTTTACATATTCCTTTTTATTCAAGGTGGCTATGTTTAGTCTTTCATCATCCGTCCTTGCAAGTTCTTTTAGGCGAAAAAATATTGAACCGTCCTTATGTTCGAACGAATCAAAATCATTATAGTATTTTAGGTCATCTAACGATTCTTCTGATTTGGAAATATTATCTTTGACACATTTAGTCATCAACATTATTTTGGAATATGGCTTTCCAACGTAGATGTATACTATGTCGCCTTCGCGAATATTTTTTTGTGGGCGAGACATATGCCAGTCAACATATTGTAAATCTTCGAAGGCTTCAAGTACCTTGTATCCATGTTTACCACTTGGGTTTGCAGTTATTATCCATTCCATTTTCTCACCACCGATTTATTTTTTCACAATTACAGTCTATTATCACTGATTATCCAAGATAGACATTATTATTATGCCATTCAAGGAAGTCTTTATTTGGTTGATAGATTTTCTGTTCAGGCAAGACAAGCAATTGTTCTCCTTGATAATCGTAATACCTTTTTCCATTCCCATAGTCTTCATGCAAACGATGACTTATGTTTATCCTGTAATCATCATCAACCGTAATATATCCATCATCAAATAGGATATGGAGATCCGATCTGAGAAGAATGCCGTTGTCTATTTCATGCGGCCCCTCTTTTGCATATGGTTTGATATGTGCCGCCTCTAGAACCGGAAGNGTCTTCTCTCCTGTAACAGCACATCGTCCGCCATATGCATCAACAACTCCTACGCGGAAGGCGCCTTGCCCCAGTCTATGTTTTACCAATGACTCCGAGTACCTATTCTTATCACTTAACTGTATTCTTTCAAGTACATCTTTATATAAACGATTTCCTGTTTCAGTAATGGTATCGTATGTTTTTCCAGTCACAATACTTTTACTCCAATCATCGGGCACAGGAATCCAGTTTTCTCTATCAAAGAAGAATGGCTCTGTGAGAATAATGCATCCTATCTCAGGATTAGCTCTATCCATGCCATTACGTGTCCTATATTTTTGTATGCTTTTTTCAAGTTCGTTCTTTGATTCTGTTCCATTCTTTATTCCAAATGCATCCCATGCCAGGAACGTTGGCAACTTGGAATAGCGTACAAAAAATCCACCTCCAACAATATAATTGTCCGGTGCATGTAATTTAAAAAGAAAAAGATTGTTTTCAGGTATTGCTTTAAAAGTACGCGATCCTGGAGTCCAAAAATTCACCTCATCGCATTGTTGACTTTTAAGGAACTCAAACCATTTCCTATCTGTCACACCTACATACATCTTCATATATATCTTCCTCTAACGGAATTGATTTAGACCACATGTCTCATATTACAAATCCCGTCTCTCAATATATCTATTCTAAATCAGAATATTAAAAATGACAATATATTTGATACCTTCTTGCCATTTGTGCATGTACAGGGCAGTTTCACCTGCCCTGATCTTACCCAACTATCGTATTCAATATTTCCTTTGCAAAGGTGATTATAACGCCGCCCGCAAGGGTCAGGAATCCGTTGGCTCTCTGACTTGGATCATGCGACTTCAGTGACAGGCCTACCTGTACTATGCCGAATCCAAGCAGTATAAGGCCTATGGCTCTTATCAAGCTGAAAATGAACGTAGACAGGTTGTTTATGACCGTTATGGGATTACCTGCCGCGAAGCATGTCGCGGCTCCCATAGTCATCGAACACACAAGCGCGATATATATTATAAGCGCTCGCCTGCTTCTTCTCTTTGTCTTATTCAATTCTTCATTTTCCTGTATCTTCTTCAAATTTACCATCTCCAATCTCTTCTTTTCTCATCTCATCTTCAACGTCTTCTTCCGAAAGCAGTACATATCCTGTTTCCGGCGCATCCTCTGCCTTGCTTTCCTGCAATGCTTCAAATGCATCGCCTGTAAGCGATATGGTGAACAGAGCTTTATCAGCGATCCCATGTTCAAAGGCTCTGCTCTTCCCATCCTCTGTGAGATATACATTAGGGTGAGAGAGTATATCGAACTTCAGATCTCTTACCGGCTTTTCTCCACGCACAAAAAGCAGCGCATATCTGTTGTCCAGCATCCTCACTTCGTCTGGAGTCATAAGTGCCCGTCCTGTGAGCTGCCAGTTGGTAGTATAGCTCCCGCTCCTTCCCATGGATCTTCCATAGGTATTTGTATCTATGGTTTCCTTACCGAGAAGCTCGCTGACATATTTGTGCGTTGCCTGCTCGTTGCCTCCCAGATATACGAACTCATCACAGTTGCCCACGATGGATTCCCACTGCTTCTCAAATAGTGCCTTAAGCTGCGCAAGGTTCTGCAGTATGATGCTGACCGATACGTTCCTCGACCTCATGACCGAAAGTATCTTGTCAAAGTCATTGGGAAGGCTTATATTCGCAAACTCATCCATAAGAAAATGGACGTGCACAGGAAGTGCTCCGCCATACTTTTTGTCAGCGCACTCAAAGAGCTGTTGGAATAGCTGCGTGTACAAAATAGACACCAGAAAGTTGAAGCTGGTGTCGTTGTCCGGTATGAGTGCAAAAATCACTGTCTTCTTTTCTCCCAGCTGCTGCAGATCAAGTTCATCTGTCACTGTCAGCTTTGACAGGCTTTCCAGATTGAACTTCTCAAGTCTCGCAGCTAAAGTGATCTGTATGGACTTGAGAGTCTTGGCAGCACCCGACCGGTACGCCCTGTAATACTTGAGTGCGATATGGTAAGGCTCTGTCTTCTCAAGGTCGAAGAACAGATTATCGAGCGGACTTGGCTGATCGTTTTCCTCATCCACATCTCCTGCTCTAAGCATCTCCATTACCATCGAGAAATTCTGCTCCTCGACCGGCGCCTTATACTTAAGATAAAATATGAGTGCAAGAAGAAGCATCTGTGCTGCCGTATCCCAGAAAGGATCCTGGCTCTGCGCCTTCTTTGGCGTGGTACTCTTGAACAAGTTCGTTACTAGTCGCTGCACATCATTGTCATCGCGAAGATAGACAAAGGGATTGTAGCATTGACTCTTCTCCATATCTATCAGATCAAGTGCCTTTACATCGTAGCCTTTGTCGCGTAGCATTCCTCCACACGACCTTATGAGCTCGCCTTTCGGATCAAGCACAACGAAAGAAGTATTGGCCTGCATGAGATTAGGCTTGCAGTAAAACCGCGTCTTGCCTGCGCCTGATCCACCTATGACCAGCACATTCAAGTTCCTTCTGTGTTTTGTTCCGTCAAGACCTATCCTCACATGCTGCGTAAGTATCTTGTTGGCTTCAGGCGGTCTCTGCACATACCTTTTGTTCACGGCAGCAGCATCGCCCCACGATGCCGAGCCGTGCTCTTCTCCTCTGCGGTAATTTCTCCTTGTGGAATAATATATACCGGTGCCCATGACGTATGCAGCTATAAAAATAAGAACGACCTGCAGGCTGTTCTCTGTTAGCTTCAGATGATATGGATCAGAAAAAATCATATCCATCTTTGCCATGATATCAAGCACGTTCTCATCCGTGTAGAGCGAGATCTTAAGCGCTGCCCAGATCACCGGAAGAAGACCGCAGAGGAAAAGTATCAATGCGGTGCGCTTATCTGTATCCTTCAAGTGCATTCCCTTCCGCCACGCGAGATCTCTTGCCGCCTGCGCTGTCCACCTTGATCATGAGGTCGTCCACGGGATCAGTGGGGCGTGATTCCGCGATCATGGCGTTCCTCATTTCATTCAGCGCTGTGAATATGATGTTCCTTTCATACTCTTCCAGCGTAAGATATATTTTCTTTCTGTCCATTTCACCTACCTGCCTTTCGCCTTATTTTTATTTGGTGCTTTACGTGCCTTGCTGCGGTTTCCTTTTGACCTAGTCTTCGTCCTGGCTGCCTTGGACTTTTCCGCCTCGCTTTTGTATCCGTTCAGCTTTTCTCTGACGGACTCTCTAGAGCTTTCGCCATTCATTGATCCTGAACGGCTTGTTTGCTTCGAGCTGCGCTCTGACAGAGGCACGTTCTCTGTCTGCGCTCGTGAGGGGTTTGGGATCATCTTCTCCGTGGCCTTTGATGGCTCGGCCTTCGCTCCCTTTTCTTTTGCGATCTCGCCTATGACGGTCGCCCTGTCCACGGTATCGAATCTGAACCTCTCCGTGATACGCTGTATCTTCGAGGCATCATCGGCCCTTGCCATGACATCCACCACTGCATCGCCATCCTTGCTGTTCTTGTCCTTCAGCACGCAGTACAAAACTCCGTACCTCTTTGCTTCCTTGGCGAAGGTCTTAAGATCCTTTTGCCTTATGGAATAGACCTTAAGTTCCTTTCCCGACTTCAGCATGTTGGTCATTCTAGCCTTGCCTCTCGTCTTCTGTTCTTCCTTCAGCACCGCTGCAAGAAGTATCGCTATGTTCTTTGCGCCTGTGCCCGTTATCCTGGCAGCGACCTCCACTCCTTCAAGTGACATCCTCACTACCTGCTCTGCTGCATCTCCTCCCGGATTCATATGCTCTTCACTCCTTTCCTTTCTCGCACTTCTGTGCGCTCTCTGTCTACTATCTCAAGGTTCTTCTCCATGACTTTGGATCTTTCTCCGATGTCACCCGCAAGTCGGAGATCTTTCCTGCATACCTTGAGCTTCTCTGTTAGTTCCTTTATCTTTTCCTTGGCTGCGTCACGGTCAGGCTCGCTGATATTACGCTTCACCATCTTCCTCAGTTCTTCCCTTTCGCCTGTGAGCTTCTCCATAGTATCCTTTGTTCCTACAACAAAACTTCCAAGGTCTGCATCGGTCTCGATCTTATGCCTCACCAGGAACTTTGCTTCCTTGCTATACATATCGCATTTGAGCAGATCCTCTTTCAAAACTATGTGGAGCCTGGTCGGCCTCTGTGTGTACTTTGGCAGATAGCCAAGTTCATAGCAGTACCGAAGGTATAACTTTTCAAGCCCCGTCCTTCCCATGATCTTGTCTATCCTGCGNTTCAGNTTNTAGTTGTTGGGCGTTCTGTACGCCTGCCTGATCCGCTCCGTCCTGACTGACGGGTCGTTGCCGTAAACACGCTCCATGATCCTGTCTTTGGTATACTCTTCGCCGAGCCTGTATGTCCTTATGCTTTTGTTCCAGCCGGGAGGCACTATTGACCAATACTTATGCTTCGGGTCCAGTTTGCAGACATAGCCGCGTTTCTTCAGCTCGCCCGCAAACTCTTCCATGTTCAGGCTGAGCGATACGGCTTCATCTATAGCCTGCCTTGCGATGTTGTATCTTGTCGGCATACCTGCCTGCTCCATTTTGTATATGTTCATATTGAGTCTTTTCCCTTCCGGATTTTCTATGATGGACAGGCCATGCTCCTTGCAGAGCCTGTCCGATGTCTCGCGCAGATTCCTGTATGCTTCATTGCAGAAGTGGAACCTGTTGCCGTCGCAAAAGGAAACTGAGTTGAACACAAAGTGATTATGGAAGTGCTTGGTGTTAAGATGCGTCGCAACTATTACCTGGAAGCGGTCGCCCCATAATTCTCTGGCCAGTTCGACTCCGATCTCATGCGCTTCCGCAGCTGACACTTCGCCCTCTCTAAAACTCTGATAGCAGTGGCCGGCAACTATGCCGCCCTCTTTACCGAACCTCATCTTGACCGTATCGAACTGATCCTTTGCGGCAGTCACATTGCAGTTGATCCCTGTAGTATAAAACTGCAGGTCTGTCTTCTCTCTATTCGATGCATAGTCTATGACATCAGAAAGTGCTTTATCATCTGCTGCCGGTTCAGTCCCCCTGTTCTTCGTCTTCTCAGTATCCTCTACATAAGCAAGGGGTGCGGATGCACTTCCTCTTATCCTCCATATCCTCGTTACTGCCATCTCTTATCCACCTTGTCAGGTCTTAGATACTCTCGTTCTATCTTTTCCTGAAGCAAGTGAAGGTTCTTGGCTTCATCCTCGAGGATCGACTTTGTCTCTTCCGGATGCATGCCTGCCTTTCTGCTGAGTTCATCACCAAGCTCGCGAAGCTTGTCCATGTCAGCAAAGAACCTGCCATTCGGTGCTTCTCTTGGGATGAAGCCTGCAATGAGCATCCTTATATATTTTGACTCCGTCATGCAGGCGTTCTTCGCCTTTTTCTTGAGATCTTCTGCTTCCTTCTTGTTCATCCATATCTGTTTCTTTATGCTTCGTTTCATTTGCATGTCCTTTCTGTTTCTGTAAGTTAAGGCGCAGCGGCATGCTGCGCCCGGGGTCTCAGGGGTATCCCCTGCACATCCTGCGTGAGGGAGTGCGTACTCCTGAATGCTTTGCTTGCTAAAGATAGCGGAAACACTTTTCCTGCTGTCTACCTTTCCATTCCAGTTGATTTTTCTGCCGGCCCTTTCCTCTCTTTCGGCTCCATCTTGACTACTTTTATCCCTTCTGAAGTCCTGAAAAACTCTTCCGGGCTCTTGAACATTTCAGTGTATTTCTTCTCCATTTCGGGCGGGAGCGACAGGAATTTCTCGCTTTCTATTGGTGCGTAGCAAACAAAAAAGGTGCCTGACATAACGTCCAGCAGGCACCCATCTTCACCATATACCGCTCTGTTCGGAGGCAGGCCCATGAGTTTTCCTTCCTCGTTGCACACTATGGCAACGTCATCATCGAAGGGCATATATTCCTCAATCATGCCTCCGACCGTCTTCTGCATTGATGCAAGACTGTCATCCATTTCGATCATCTTTGCTTTCTCGCCCGGCCTTACCAGTAGCACTTTCATGGTGTCTGCTTTTGAAAAGCTGTCGCCTTCTGACAGTGCAAGGCTGCTTCCGTTGTCCCACGCCACATGGATCTGACCGATATCATCTACTGATGTTACCGTTCCTCTAAGTCCACTGGGCATTTTGTCCTCTCCTGCCATCTCACTCAGCACCACTCTGGTGCCCTTCATATATTCTTCCGATACTCTTTCAGCGTTCATAATTAGCATTCCTTTCCTGTTTATTTTTCAGCATCCTATGCGTATGCATAAGTTCATCGTTCATGTCTTTTCCGTATTTCGGCGGTTCGTCCCTTATCCTGTAATCACTTCTAAGGACTCCTGCAAGAGCCTTTGTCATGCTTCTCCCGGCTTTGTCATTATCAAGATGAAACGCTATCTCATTCACCTCTTTATGCCGGCCAAGGAACATAGAAAGTGCTGCAGGCACTTTGACTCGTGACGGATCGGCACTCGGCTGATACACTCCTGCAAGAGAAAGCATATGGCCTTTCGGCGTTCTCCCTGTCCTCATCTTTTCAAGTGTCGCAAATGACAGAAGGTCTATAGCGCTCTCAAAGACATGGACCGCACTTCCTTTTCCTTCGATACGGAAGCTGTATCTTTTGTCGCTTCCGGCAGCATCCCCCATGGTCCTCGCAGGTTTCGTTGCTCGGAAGCTCGCATATTTTGCTACCCCGCTTTCATCGAAGCCAAGGAATATGCAGTTCCTATGCGGTACCGACTCATAGATCAGCCCCTTTTCTATGCAGCGTTCTACGAGACCTCTATCGATCCCGCGATCAATAAGATAGCGGATCACCTGATCATTGGTGCTGTTCTTATCCGGAAGAAGCAGCTTCTTTACCTTCTTATCTTCCTTTTGCTGTACTAAAAAAGGAGGGCTACTTCCCTCCGCGTTCAGTATCATCCCCACAGCTTCTGTGAATGGATGACCTCTTACTTTTACCAGATAGTCGAGCGCCGATGCTCCGCCGAATCCCCTCGACCACCACATCCACTTACCGTTTGAGATCGACATACTATCGTGCGTCCTGGTCGAATAATTCTCGCCGGACACCTTGACCAGATCTCCCGGGTCGCACAATCTGAGATAGTTCAGAAGATCCATCTCACGCGCCTTTGCTACCTGTTCTTTATCGTAATATGGCATTACATTTTCCTCCTTCCAAAAAAAAGGACGCCGTTAAGCGTCCAATGTAATGGCATATTCACTATTTTAATGTATCTTGGACATACCGATAAAACATGGAGGTTGTTGGAACAGCATTGTAACCGCAACATGTTCTAATCTGATTTTGTCTTTTTCGTACTCATTGTATCATCAACAAGGTTTAAAAGTTCCCGATTGAATTTTAATATTTCCAATGCTTCTTCGCTATTCTTCATATGTTTACCAATGTATCCTCTCGCTACTAATGCAGCAAAACACTGTGCATCTATGGTTCTCTTGCGCTCCAAATCAAAATGTATATCGCCGTAACTATGTGCAGATGGGTTCCTTAGGTTGTCAAATAAATCAATATAAAAATCCAAATAACTCATCTCTGTTCTTTCAAATCTAGAATCCGGATTAATTCCAGTCAATTCAATCCATTTTTCTTTGTGAGAAAGTATTCTACTTTGCTTACTGGCATTTGGCGGTTTGCCTAAAATGCTTTCTGCACATCTACATGCTTGAACAATGGCACTCTCCATTTTAGTAATGAAATCGGCCTGTTCCCACAATTCAGGCTCATGTGATTCATGCTGCTTAATTGACGATAGTCCTAATTCACATATTAGACAACAGTAATGTATTTGAAAAGAGGAAAATAATAGTGAAAGAACCGTATATGCTTTATCGTCCCTACTTAATAGTTCGATTACAGGGGCCAAGTCAGCAATATCAGTAGCTTTTATGATTCTCCCATTATGAATGGTTGCGTAATCCATTCCATCTAAATTATAAAACACCAACTCCGAAAATAGGGCATGCTCTGTAAAATAGTAAATCCAACAATATTCAAGCCTCTTATCAAAATCAACGCCTTCAAACGCTTCTGAATAAGCCTGTGATAAATTAATTATGCTTCCCACAGTTTTCCAAAATGATTTTTCTTTTATTTCCGGATTAACTTGTGAGATAAGAGCAGAGTAACTGTCTTTTTCATAAGTCCATACATTAATTTGTTCATTTTCGGTTTCAAAAAGTGGCACGAAATCGCCAACTGATGGTCCAAAACTGTTTTCTATGTTTATTCCCTTAATCAAAGCATATGAACATTTTGAATTAGGAACATCTGTAGGGTACTTTTCAAAAAACTTCTTTTTTTCTAATCGTTCATTTTCAAGCCATTCATTAAGAAAATCATGTAGACCATCTGGCATTCTGTCACCCTCTTTCCCAAATCATTATACATTTGATTTATGATTATAGCGAACTATTCATTATTGCTATACTATATAATTGATAAATTCTAAATTGTAGAGCTGATCATTGCAGTCCTGCGATAGAATAATTATACCACAGGACTACAAATAACAGTTGTATACTTAGATTATCTCTCCCAACCTTTGGATTTCTTTTCCGTGAACTTTGCCATGGCAGCTTTTTCTCTGCCGTCCATGAGTCCTCTAAGTGACTGCATGTCATCTTCAGAAAGTGTTATGCCTCTTGACATGTGTTCATGATCCGGATCCCAGTCACGGATATCGTACTTGGCAGGTCCATCGTTCCAGGAAACAACATTGATCTCCTTCTGCCAGCCGTTCTGATATTTTGCTATGACTCCAACATGCTCTATGACCTCGAATGAGATCTCGTTCCTTTTGTTCTCCATTTTGTTTTCTCCCTTCGTTTTCTTAACGTTCCATTGCTTTTGACATCTTTGAAGACGTGTGATCATCGAGAAGGCCTTCCGCCTTGAAACTCATCATCTGTCCGCTGCCTCCTGCCACGATGATATGATCCACCATCTTTATATCAAGCATCCTTCCGCATTCTGCAAGCCTTCCCGTGACTTCCCTGTCTTCNGCNCTTGCGATAGGGGTCCCNGACGGNTGGTTGTGGATCGCNATGAATGCAGCTGCATTTGAAAGTATGCTGCTCTTGAACACCTCTCTCGGACTCACCATAGATGAGTTGAGNGTCCCTACGCTGCAGACATTCATNTTGATCACCTGTCCGTTGGACTTGAGATTAAGTATNGCAAAGACCTCTCTGTCATAGTCCTTCATCTCATTTGCGATTACATCAAGCACGTCCTGCGGCGAGCTTATGGGCTCCGCACTGTAAAGAGAAGGCTCTTTTACCATGCGGATATTGACCACCTTTATCTCATTTTCTTTCTGCTTTGGCATGC
>JGI20225J20221_1001177_pt1 | contig 11920 bp, 8 predicted proteins | sample BioMet4_FD_20221 | JGI IMG/M metagenome (IMG submission 20221) | reverse complement strand
AAATAATTTATATTTTAGGTTAATTATTAACGAGTAAGTATTGATCGCATTTATGCGAAATAGACGCTATATGCGTATATGCATCCATTAACAACAAATTAAAAATGATGAGAACAGCGATACTACTGTTTTGTGGGGCATTTGTTTTGACACTTTTTTATCGTGGAACCCAATCAAAAGTGGTTACCAATACTGATTTGTTAAAACATTTCAAAGATATAGAACCAACGGCGCTTCACATTTGGTTTAAAAGTAGCAGGACAATGAGTGGTAAATTTCAGGGTGCTCAGCTTGATATTCTATATTTCCCTTTATTTGGAGACTATATGAATTCTTCTAAACAATACTATACCGATCCAAAGACAGGAATTAAAAAATATTGTGGTTATTATTTGTTCCCGAGCTATAAATTTATTGTCAACGACCATTTGACAGGTCTGATTTTGAGAGGACCAAGTCAATATGACGAATCACGAATTTCACTGTGGCTATATGATCGAAGGAAAGACACATTGACTGAATCTGTGGAACTTGCGGACGGTTTTGGCGATGAAAACTGGTATTTCAATAAGGATTCATGGATTGAGTATATCAATAATGAAGTTAGAATTATTTCGCGACAAATTGACCATGAGATTAATGAAAAAACGATGGTGGATAATATAACTTCTGACAAATTTGCATTTTATAAACTTGAAAATGATGCTTTTAAGAAAATTGACACAATAGAGATTGATAAAAAAGAGTACAAATTGTTTAATGAAAAATGAAATCTGTTGTTAATAGCTAACTATCCCTAAGTCGGTTTCGGTGCTTCACTTGCAGGAATTTTATAAATTAAAGTTTGCATAATTTTCATTCTGCACTTCTGAATTTAGAATATATCATAATAGCAAAGTTGGAAAATTCTGACTGTTACGTGTTCAGAGATGTAAAAGAGCAACTTAAAAAATTGAAAATGTTATGGAATCATTGGTAGGATACATGAAAATCGCCGCAAGCAGTGTGGCTGTTTATCTGTTTATCATTGTTGCCATCAGGCTGTTTGGGAAAAAGGAACTGGCACAGCTTTCAATTATCGATCTGGTTTTTATACTGCTTATCAGCAACGCGGTTCAAAATGCCATGGTTGGATCTGACTCCTCATTGGCCGGAGGCCTTGTAGCAGCCTCTGCCTTGTTTGTGATCAATTACCTGTTTAAATACCTGATCTATCGTTTTCCCAAATTAAGTTCTGCAGTGCAGGGGGTCGAATTGTTGTTAATCTATAAGGGACAACTGAATGTTCCCAATTTATTAAAGGCACGCATCACACGGGAAGAATTACTGGAGGCCGTTCGCGAACATGGGGTATCCGAAATCCGGGAAGTTGATTTGGCTGTCCTTGAAACAGATGGCAATATCAGTATCATTTCCAATGAGTATAAACACCGCACAACCAAGAAAAGAAAAGGCAGAAACAGGGTGATGAAGAATCAATAATATTCTAAATTCGGTGATTTAAATTTACTGATGATAGGATTGAAGGCTTTCGTGAAAACCATTGCCGATCTGTTCTTTCATTTTTAAATTAAAAAGTACGGACTTCTTGGCTATGAATGCATTAAATACACTGATATTGAAAGTTGATTCCAACTTTAATATTCATGTTCAGATTATCAATGAGTTTATAAAACGTGATTATATATTTTTTGCATGCAAATTGATTCCTGTATACGGAATTATTTTCAGGAACAACAGATTAAAGATGATCTGAACGTGGGAAAAATCAGAAAGAATTTTACTTCGCACTCAGTCTATTGACATATTTATTCCATTAGTTAGTACATACATGGCAGAAGAAAGGTCAAGGTCTGGCTTTGGTGTGAAGGATCGCCAATTTTAATTCTGACTTTTACGTCGAAAAGGCAACGCCAAATAAGGAGGAGGGCAGGTGAGTCATTTTTAAAAGGTAACAACTGAGGATAAGATTTGAATTCTCAGTTTATATGTCTGTTGCCTGAGTTAATCCTAAGTTTTTTGTTAGTCAATACCTCCGGGAAGTGAGAATATTTGTACTTATGACAACTGTAAATTGTTATCTTTGTCAGGTCAGATACGATTTATAGTGTTTGACCAGGAAAACAGCTTAATATATAAATAAAAAATGTTCTTGAAAAAAACTTTCCATAGGTTTTTAAATTCGATAAATATCTTACCTGGTAATTCCAGCTAAGTTATAAGGATTCATTACCGGAATTTAGTGTTTAGTGAAGGAGTAATCAGACTTAAGATTATGTGCTTTCAGTCTTTTTCCTCTTACTTGTTGATTGAATAATAATTTTTTACCTGACCAAACCATATTTGATGGAATTTATTCTGGCGTATTTTGAACAATATCTAAGCCTTTCACCTGAGTCTAAAGGAAAAATTTCGGATTGCGTTGTCAAGTTGTTTTTACCTAAGGGAACAATACTTGTTGAACAGGGGGAAACAAATCTTTTTATGTATGTAATTGAAAAAGGTATTGCAAGAGGTTTCCGGACACAAGGCAACGAAGAAGTCACTATTTCATTATGGAAAGAGAACGAGTCGTTTGGAGACGTGACGACTTATATTACTCAACAGCCTGCAGTAAAATTATACCAGTTATTGCAGGATTCAGTTCTATATCGCATCGATGTGATCAAGTTCAGGGGTTTTTTTTCAGTAAACCATGAAATTTGTAATCTTGGGAGAATTATTGTTGAGAAATATGTTCTTTTCATGGAAAGGTCTATCAAACAATACCGGGGAATGACGGCTCAGGAGAAATATGATTTCTTTTTGCAAGACCGCCCTGATTTAATATTTCGTATCAAGTTCATTTATATTGCATCTTTTCTTAACATGGCCCCCGAGACCCTGAGTCGGATCCACAGCAAATGGTTAAAATCGCATTGATTGCAACTTTTTGATTTTAAGAGTTTCTGACTTTTAACCATTTATAAGTTTATAAGAGAATAAATAAGGTCCTTTTATTTATTATAGTTGTGAAAAAATATTTTACAGCATACCAAAGTGTAAATATATTTACAAATTAACATAAATAAACTATTAATTTATTAAAGGTAAGACCTTCCCAATTTTCTACACTGCTTAATATTTCGAGTTTACAGGTAATTTCTTGATTTGTGTCAAGAATTTCATATGCGAAAAATTTAACCATAAAATATTTAACATTTCACAATAAATATTTTTACGTTTGTCGCAAAGGTAAAAGGAATAAACACTGTAATATATAAGTAAAATTATTTTACCATAAATCTTTGGCTTTCTTTCCATTGGGAGGAAATATATTTTTAATCCAAATTCAAATGAACCGATTCATTATTTTCAGATTCATCATTTCGATTATTCTTATTTTATTGGGCCCGGTTGTTATTGGTCAGACTTCGACTTCCGGACAGGAAGTGCGGTATAATCCCATTTCGACAGCGGTACCTTTTTTAACCATCACACCTGACTCCAGGCATGGGGCAATGGGGGACGTTGGCGCTGCTACTTCACCGGACGCCAATTCCCAATATCTGAATCCTTCCAAATATGCCTTTACCGAGGCTAAATACGGATTGTCCCTTTCTTATACACCCTGGTTGCGGGAATTGGTAAACGATAATAGTCTGGCTTATCTGTCAGGGTATTACCGGATTGATAACAACCAGGTGATTGGTTCGTCATTACGTTATTTAATCATGGGTGCCGTAACCATGACAGGAGCTGATCAATCTGTGATAGGAACGGGTCATCCCAATGAATTTGCTATCGATTTCAGTTATTCCCGCAAATTATCCGAGAATTTTTCCGGTGGTGTTGCACTTCGGTATATCAGGTCGGATATCAATGATGGGCTTGGTTCTGTCAATTATACCGCAGGAAATGCTTTTGCCACTGATGTTTCGTTTTATTACATCAATAAATGGGGGAGCGATGGAGCTTCCAAGTCACTTTCATTTGGGATTGATTTATCCAATATTGGTTCGAAAATTTCCTACGATCAGGGAACCAACAAGGAATTTCTTCCTGCCAATATGAGGATCGGCTCCACATATTCTACTGATCTCGATGATCTGAATTCAATATCCTTTTCTTTGGATCTTAATAAATTGCTGGTTCCTACTCCTACGACCCAACAGTACCGGGAGAACAACGGCAACGTGGTGACGCTTCCGGATTATAACACCAACAAACCGGTGATTAGCTCCATTTTTAGTTCCTTCAGCGACGCACCGGGAGGTTTGAAAGAGGAATTGCAGGAAGTTACCGTTTCAACCGGTGCCGAGTACTGGTACAACAAGAAATTTGCCCTGCGTGCCGGCTATTTTAATGAAGCAAGAAACAAAGGAAACCGGAAGTTCTTTTCTGCAGGAGTGGGTGTAAAGATGAACCGGGCGACTATCGACCTTTCCTATTTAGTCCCTACCCATCGAAATACCCCATTATCCAATACCATCAGGTTTTCTCTCTTATTTGACGTGGACTCTTTTGCGAAGAAGAAGGAATCAGAAAAACAACTTACCAGTAATTAACCGATAATCAATATTGTCTTATGAAAAATTTTCACACGGAATCGAAAAGACAAATCATTCATATCTTCACAAGGATATTGTTCACCCTTGTTCTTGGATTCTTTGTAAACAATACTTTTTCGCAGATTAGCGGCACCACCCCTACCTCGCGATGCGGGGAAGGTGTGGTGGTTCTGCATGCAACCGCCAGTTCGGGAACCATCAAATGGTATACTGTTCCGTTTTACGGAACTGCGGTAGCAACGGGTAATACTTTTACAACTCCTGTGTTGAGCGTAACCACAACCTATTATGTGGATGCACTGGACGCCAACAATTGTTCATTGAATCAGAATAATGCACGCGTTCCGGTGATTGCCACCATAAGTGCTAATTCCATTCAGGCCAGCATATTTTACTCGAGCACAATATTTTGTAAAAGTGTCGATACGCCACAGGAAGTGACCAGAACCGGTACGGCAGGAGGTACTTTTACATCGAGTCCCTCCGGGCTTTCAATAAATGCTTCAACAGGCGCTATTATTCCAGGTTCCAGTACAGTAGGAACCTTTACCGTAACCTATACTGTCGTGGCTGCGGAAGGTTGTGTGGAAAACCCGGCTTCGACAACAGTTACTATTACTGATGCGCCTGTGCCCCCGGCTATTTCGTATGTAGGCTCGCCTTTTTGCACAACTTCAGCTCAGGTGAATGTGAATCAAACCGGAGCAAGCGGAGGCACCTATTCTGCTTCTCCTTCAGGACTGACCATTAATTCAAGCTCTGGAACGATAACTCCTTCCAGCAGTCTATCCGGTACCTACACAATAACCTATTTCGTTCCCGGTGCAGGAGGATGCGCACCTCAAACTGCTACCACTGCGGTGACTGTTTTGCAATTGCCAACGGTATCAATTTCCTATTCTTCCCCTTTTACTAAAAACCAGGGAAGTCAATCTGTTTCACTGACAGGTACGGGGGTTTACACCGGAGGAACTTTCTCTGTTACTCCGGCTGGATTAACTATTGATACATCTACTGGTGCAATTAATCCCTCAACCAGTACGGCTGGAGATTATACTGTCACTTACACTCTTCCTGCTGTTTCACCCTGTAACAGTGTGTCAGCTACAGCAAATGTTACTGTTTTTACTTTACCAACCGCAGCAATTTCTGGTTCGACCAATGTGTGTAAGAATGCAGATCAACCGGATATAACTTTTACAGGGGCCAACGGAATCGCTCCTTACACCTTTACCTATAAGGTAAATGATGGATTTGAACAAACGATCACCACATCAGGAGGCAATTCCGTTACACTGCCTCAATCAACTGTCACGTCCGGAACTTTTGCCTATACCCTCGTAAAAGTGACCGATTCGCATGGAAGTACCCAGGCCCAGAACGGAACTGCCACCATCACGGTTAATATTCCGCCGGTTGCATTGTTCTCATATCCAGCTTCTCCTTTCTGCAGTAACGGGGAAGATCCCTTGCCGACCTTTATCGATAACGGCGTTGCTGGTACCTTTACGGCATCTCCTGCCGGACTGGTCTTTGTTTCCAATACGACCGGACAAATTGATTTGTCGGCAAGTACACCGGGTTCTTATACGGTAACTAATACAATTGCCCCTGCCAACGGTTGCAGTGAGGTTATTGCAACTGCCAATGTAAACATTGTTAAATTACCATCGGTTTCCTTTAGTTACGGTGGTACACCGTATTGCCAAAATGCAGGTAACGCATTGCCTGTAATGGAAACAGGCGCATCAAAAGGTCTGTTTACTTCAACTCCCGCCGGATTGGTATTTGTAAGTGCAACAACCGGTGAAGTTAATTTGGCTGCAAGTACACCGGGTACTTATACCGTAACCAATACCTTAGCAGGAGCTAACGGATGTGGCGAGGTAACAGCAAACTCATCCATAACCGTTGATGCTGCAGTGACAGTTGGTACGCCGGATTTTATTATTGGTCCAACTTCAAGTCGTTGTCAGGGTGCTGGAGTTTCTGATTATTCAGCAACTGCAGTTAATAGCACCAGCATCATCTATACTTTAGATGCAACAACCCTTGCGCATGCAGGAAACAGTATCAATGCGTCAACAGGAGTAGTTACCTTTGCCGGAGATTGGTACGGTAACACAACAATCACAGCAACGGCAACTGCTTATTGCGGAAATACAACTACTGCAACTCATGTTGTTACAACATCACCTTCGGTGACTGTTGAAATCCCTGTATTTAGCCTTGGGTCAAATACTACCCGTTGCCAAGGGGCCGGCAAGGTTACCTATGCGGCGACAGCTACCAACAGCACCAGTATTTCTTATTCGTTGGACGCAGCAAGTCAGGCAGGCAACAATAGTATAAACTCACTCACCGGAGAAGTTACTTTCGATGCCAATTGGTATGGTAATACAATTATTACAACATCCGCAACTGCATTTTGCAGCAATACCACAACAGCTGACCACACAGTAACTATTAATCCATTGCCGATAGCTTCGGCAGGTGGAAGTCAGACAATCTGTTCAAATGGAACAGGTACTGTAAGTGGTGCCAGTGCTGAAAATGGCACTATTTCATGGACGCATGATGGTTCAGGTTCTTTATCGGATGGAACAAGTCTGACACCAACCTATACAGCAGCATCCGGCGATGCAGGCAAAACAGTTACCTTAACCATGACGGTTCTTACAAGTTATGCCAATTGTTCCGGTGCGACAGCTACTGCAACCTATACAATAAATGTTAATCCATTGCCGGCAGCACCAACTGCAGGAAATGTCACTGTAACCTATGATGGGACTTCACATACGGGCGCAGCAACAGCACCCGAAGGTTCATCCGTGGTCTGGTATGATGCTCCGACCGGTGGCAATATAACCGTTGCTCCCATGGGAACAAATGTCGGTACCTATTCTGCATGGGCAGAGTCACAATCTGATATCACTCCTACCCATTGTACGAGTGCGGCACGGACCCAGGTTTCGGTAACGATCAATAAAAAAGATCTGTCTGTAACTGCTACCGGCTCGACCAAGGAATACGGTACGGCCTTGACGGCAGGGACCAGTGCAACAAACTTTACATTCAGCGGAACAGTCGGAAGTGAGGCAGTAACCAGTGTAACTCTTACCCCGGATGCAGCAGGACAATCGGCAACAACGGCCGCCGGTGCAACCTATACAGTAACACCTTCGTTGGCAACAGGTACCGGCGGATTCCTGGAAAGCAATTACAACGTCACTTATACAGCTTATACTGGAACTGTTGATAAAAAAGCTTTAACGGTAACTGCCATCGGGCCGGCCAAGGAATACGGTACGGCATTGACAGCAGAAACCAGTACAACAAACTTCACATTCAGTGGAACAGTCGGAAGTGAAACAGTGACGGGTGTAACTCTTACCCCGGATGCAGCAGGACAATCGGCCACAACGTCTGCCGGTGCAACCTATACAGTAACACCTTCGTTGGCAACAGGTACCGGCGGATTCCTGGAAAGCAATTACAACGTCACTTATACAGCTTATACCGGAACTGTTAATAAAAAAGCTTTAACGGTAACTGCCATCGGGCCGGCTAAGGAATACGGTACGGCATTGACAGCAGAAACCAGTACAACAAACTTCACATTCAGTGGAACAGTCGGAAGTGAAACAGTGACAAGTGTAACTCTTACTCCGGATGCAGCAGGACAATCAGCCACAACGGCGGCAGGTACAACCTATACAGTAACACCTTCGTTGGCAGCAGGTACCGGCGGATTCTTGGGTAGCAATTACAATATTACCTTTACTCCTTATACCGGGACGGTCAGTAAGAAAGTGTTGACGGTCACCGCGGACAATAAATCCAAAACCTATGACGGATCAACTTTCACAGCAGGCGGAGGTACGTTTAGTTCAACAATTACTGGATTTGTGAATTCAGACAACGCTGGAGTTGTCATTGGTTCTGTTACTTACACCGGAGATGCTACCTCTGCGACTGTTGTTGGTACCTATAATGATATAACACCGGTGGTCAGCGGCTTAAATGCTGCAAATTACAGCTTTTCTCCTGTCAATGGCACTCTAACCATCTATCCGGCAGCACCAACAGGCAGTTCGTCTCAAACCCTCGATTATGGAACAATGGTGTCCAACCTGAGTGCAAACGGCAGCAATATTAAATGGTATAAAACTTCATCCGGTGGATCAGCCTTGGATGGTACAACTCTTTTAGTGGCAGGCAGTACGTATTATGCCAGCCAAACGGTTGATGGACTGGAAAGTATCAATAGGCTTCCGGTGCAAGTCACCTTAAACGGGATTAATGCATCCTATTATTATCCTTGGAATGAAGTAGAGCTTCCAGATAACTGGTCATCACCTAAATCTCGGGGAGTCCTATTGACGCCTGATTTCAATGCCGGAGATGGTAACGTACTTGGGAGTGGCCAAGCTGAGAATGTTGCGGTGCTGTTTACCGGTTACATCGATATCCCCTATGCTGGCAATTGGACTTTCCATATAAGTTCTGATGACGGTTCAAGATTAATAATCGACAATATTGAAGTTATTTATAATGATGGACTCCATTCAGAATCAGAAGGGAATGCAATTTCGGAACTTACTTCCTTAACTCAAGGAAAACATTCAATCCGAATAGAGTATTTTGAACATACCGGCAGCGCAATGTTAAATTTAATGGCAGAACATAGTTCTTTCCCATTAGCCCCAGTCCCTCAAAATTGGTTTAAATTAAATTAACTAAATCCATGATGCAAAGTTTTTCATCCCTTATAAAAAATAATAAACAACTTGACAAATTAAAAACCTACAATATGAAAAGATATTTGCTCATTTTCGCATTGCTGTTCGTGACTGTAAGTTCATGGGGGCTTGGCTCGATTAACACCATTTTGACAAATACCGAGGTAAATACATCAAATTTATTGAAATGGACTTTGCTGGTAAGCAAGGACAATGTGAAGGTTTTTAGAGCCTATACCGTATGTTCTAACAATCTGCGAGTTTTCTTAAAAGTCGAGAACAACAATCCATATAAAGTCAAGGTTAGCTGGCAATCAAGTTTTAATGTCTCTGGAACAACTGTCCCAATTAATAAATCTTTTTCTGTCGATGTTGAGCTCAATTCAATGGTTTCAGGAAACTGTGAAAATGAGGTTCTCATTCTCAATCCTTACCTCTACGTAACATCTGTTCGGGAAGGAGAATCCGATTACCAAATTCAAGACCTTAAAATCGAGAAACTATGAAACGGGCATGTTTTACCAACAATCAAACAAGTATAAATAGGAAAGCGGTGGAAATCAGTATGGCGAAAACAAATAGATTCATTTTTTCCCGAACTGTCGGAATAAGTTATCCAACCTTGATAATTAATTGCCTCCGGATGAAAAAGATCATACTTGCTATCATATTCAGTGTCATGTTTTCCGCAGTTGGCTTCGCACAAAGCGCAGCCTATGTAACATCCAATCCTGAGCCTTGGGGGATGACTGCAATTTCCGGGGCTTTCAATGAAATATACGGGGCCGAAGGTACAGGATGGAACAGGTATAATTATGGCAGCCTTCCTTCTGCGTCTGTTATATTCAGCGCTACGCGCAAGCTGGTATTTATAGAAGGAGGGAATGATCAGACTACTAATATGAGAAATTTTATCGATGCGAACTGGAGCACGATCAGCGCATGGGTAAATGCGGGGAATTCTCTGATTGTAGACGCTGCAACAAATGAAAACATTGGGCTCTTTCAGATTGGAAGCTCAGGGATTTATTCCAACCGAATATTGACTTTTACCATGGTAGCAGCGACCCCAACGCACCCTCTGTTGCTGAATGCCGCGTATCCTGCGTATTATGCAGGAAACTATAGTGGTAATTACGTAGCCCACAATGTAATTACCGGAGCCTATACTTCTTCTATTTTCACTTGTGCCGGAGGAAATACGATGGTTGAAAAGACCATGGGGTCAGGTCGTATGATTGTTGCAGGCTGCACTTTACCCTGGTACACCCCTACCAATGTAGGCTGGACTCCAGTTGCACAAATGCAGAACCTGCTCAGGAGTATGCTTTCCTGGGCCAAAGATTTGTCATCAGGACCTACTGTTACGACGAATAGCATAACGAATATTGCAATTTCTACTGCCACTGGTGGTGGTAATGTGACTTCCGACGGTGGCCAGGCTATATCATCACGCGGAATCGTTTGGAATACTTCAAGTTCGCCTACAACTTCAAGTTATACAGGGAAAACGTCTGATGGTGGAACTACAGGTTCGTATTCCAGTTCTCTCAACGGCCTTTCTGCAAATACTACCTATTATGTAAAGGCTTATGCTATAAATTCAAAAGGTACCAGTTACGGTTCACAGGTTTCTTTCATTACTTCGCCGAGTGTTCCTACTAACCCGGTAGCTTCACCGGCAACCATATGCAGGGGAAGCGGCACTCAGCTATCGGTTTCAAATGCACAGGGAAGTGTTTATTGGTACACTAGTGCGGGCATTTATGTGGGTATTGGTAATCCTTTAACTGTATATCCAAACGATAATATCTCTTATTATGCTAAAAATTATAATGGCACTTACAGCGGACAGACTGCTAATGTAGCAGTTACCGTAAATCAACCGGCATCCGTACCGTCAGATGCGATAGCAGTTGTTCCATCAGGAGATAATGGACAAACCAAAGCTGATATTTCCTGGTCTGCTTCCTCTGGCTTAACGCCTATTACCTATTCCTGGGCAGTGGGTTTAAATACAGGGGTAACCTATGAAAGCGGATCTGTCGCGCGTGGTACAACTTTATCAACAGATGCAACTCCACTTGCTGCTTCAGCTTCCGGGCTTTTGAAAAGCACCACATATTTTCTAAGGGTTAAAGCTTCCAATTCATGTAATCCTGATGGTTCAGCCTATGTGACTTCAGCGAGTTTCCGTACCAATTCGGAACTCATTTATACGGCTGGAACCAACGGAACTGTCGGGTTAACCTCATCCGGCGGATCAACTTCCGAAACTCAAACTGTAGCAAATAATGGCACAGGCTCAGCGGTATATGCAGTTCCCAATGCCAATTATCATTTTATGAACTGGAGCGACGGATCGACAGCTAATCCGCGTACCGATGCCAATGTTAACAACAGTACTTCTGTAACGGCTAATTTTGCCATCAACATTTTGGAATTTTCTGTTCAGCCTGGAAATACCCGTGCAGGTGAGAATATCCCTTTTACCCTACGTATAAAGGATTCTTATGGCAATACCATGACCAATTCGGATCAGGATATTACCATATCGTTTGGCAATAATACAAGTGGCGGAACACTTACCGGTACTACCCTTCATACAATCCATGGAATAGTCAGTTC
>JGI20225J20221_1002808_pt1 | contig 11923 bp, 9 predicted proteins | sample BioMet4_FD_20221 | JGI IMG/M metagenome (IMG submission 20221) | reverse complement strand
ATTTATTGGCCAATAATTATCATTTATTAACCAATGGTTGCTTGTTTATTGGGCAATAAATTTCTTTTATTGGTTAATGCTTTTTTAGAATAATTATACAAAAATTGTATTTATATTTATTAAATTTGCATTGAATTTAAAAAGCTAATAATGAAAAGACTGATTGTCTGTTTTTTACTAACTATATTTTTTATCGGAATAATCTTTGCACAGTCTCGTGACGTAGTTATAAAGCTAATTCACACATCAGACGTTCATGGACATTTAACTCCTTATGACTTTACTAATGACAAAGTGCGGTGCGGTAGCCTTGCTCGTGTAAGTGCTTTTGTTAACGAACAGCGACAAAAGTTTCCTGGTCGTGTGCTTTTGTTTGATGGAGGCGATGTTCTTCAAGGTCAGCCCAGTGTATATTATTACAATTACATAGATACTATTTCGCCTCATATAGTTTCCGAAGTGCAGAATTACATGAAATACGATGCTTTGGCATTTGGAAATCATGATGTGGAAACCGGTCATTCAATTTATGATCGTTGGATTAAGCAATGCAATGCTCCGGTTCTCTCGGCAAATACATTGCGTAAAGATGGCAGCAACTATCTGCAGCCATATAAAATATTCGTTGTTGATGGAGTGAAAATAGCTGTCCTTGGATTAATAACTCCTTCGATTCCTGCATGGGTAAATGAAAGAATGTGGAGTGGACTGTGGTTTGAAGATATGGAAGTATCTGCTAAAAAATGGATGAAAATAATCCGTGAAAAAGAAAATCCGGATATTGTCGTTGGACTCTTTCACTCGGGTATAGAGCCTTATAAACTTAATGGACTGTATAATGAGAATGCATCACTTGAAGTAGCCAAGAATGTTCCGGGATTTGATGTGGTATTTGCTGGGCATGATCATACTTACTATAATCATAAAGTGGCAAATATTGCAGGAGATTCAGTTTTGGTTATAGATCCGGCAAACGATGCAGAACGTGTTTCTGATGTTATGTTGAAGGTGAAAATTGAAGACGGTAAAGTGATAAGTAAAAGCTGTTCGGGCAAATTGAAAAAAATGTCTAATTATACAGCCGATGAAGCATTTATTAGTCACTTCTCTTCTCAGCTCGAAGCAGTGAAAAGCTTTGTTAGCCGACCTATTGGTAAATTCGATAAAACAATAAGCAGTCGTGATGCTCTTTTTAAATCGTCGGAATTTCTAGGTATTATACATTCTGTTCAGTTGGGAGTAACCCAGGCAGATATTTCCTTTACTGCGCCATTAACCGGAGCTACTTATATCTACAAAGGGGAAGTGTATATGCGTGATCTTTTTAAGCTGTATGCTTATGAAAATATGATTTATACCATGGAACTTACGGGGAAAGAGGTTAAGGATTATATAGAGCAATCGTATGCAATGTGGACTAATCAGATGAAAAGTGCCGACGATCATTTACTGTTGCTTAAACAGGATGATGGCGGAAAGTATGACTTGGTTAATTACAGCTATAATTTTGATACGGCTGCAGGTGTTGTTTATACTGTTGACGTAACAAAACCTACAGGAGAAAAAGTACATATTCTGCGAATGAGCAATGGTAAACCTTTTGATTTAAGTAAAAAATATAAAGTAGCTATAAACTCATACCGTGCTAATGGAGGAGGTGAACTGCTGACTAAAGGAGCCGGTATCCCACTGGATTCTTTGAAAAGTCGTATACTTGTTACATACCCTAACGATTTACGTTTCTATCTCATGAAGTATATTGAGTCGAAAGGTGTTGTTTCTCCAAAACCAATGAATCAATGGAAATTTATTCCTGCTAAATGGGCAAAAACTGCAGCAAAACGAGATAGAGAATTATTGTTTAATAAAGAAGATTAAAATGGCCGAATCACTTAAAATAGTAGAAGGAACTAAGGACGAAAAATATAAATCGCTGATATCTCAGATAAAGGCGTTGATTGAAGATGAAGAAGATCTTATTGCTAACCTGTCGAATACAGTTGCCGCATTAAAGCATGCTTTTGACTTCTTTTGGGTTGGCGTGTATTTTGTAAAAGGTGACGATTTAGTATTAGGCCCATTCCAGGGACCGATAGCCTGTACACGTATCAGATACGGTAAAGGCGTTTGCGGAACAGCTTGGAAAGAAGCGCGTACTCAGTTAGTGCCCGACGTTGATGCATTTCCAGGGCATATAGCCTGCAGTTCTCTTTCTCGTTCCGAGATTGTGATTCCGCTGGCTAAAGATGGAATTATATGGGGAGTACTAGATATCGATAGTGCTGAACTAAATACTTTCGATGAGGTAGATAAACAACATTTGGAGCATCTTTCTTCTTTGCTAAATAACTTATTTTTATCAATCATTATTTAGAGGTTTTCTTAATAAAATAGCTGTTTAGTACTCACTTATTGCTATTAGTAGCTTATTTATAACGATTTCTAGGTATTTCGTAAGGCTTGGAGTAGCCTTAATTTTGCAGTGTTAATTTAAACACTGTAAAAATGAAAAGAAATAAATCGTTATTAGTTCTGTCATTAGCAATTCTTTCATCTTGCACTATTTCTCTTTTTGCTCAGGAGGCTGCAAAAGAGAATGAAGAAGCGTTTAGTTTCGAAGCATCCTATGTGGGCGATCTTATAAATAATCTTTCGGGAGGAATAAAAACCGGATCGTCTTACCTGGGAATGGCTAATATTCGTTTAGGTTTTGATACAGAAAAGGCCGAATTATGGAATGGTGGGCAGTTTTATGTAAATGCTGCAAATACTCATGGAGCAACTCCTTCTGCCGATATGCTCGGTGATATGCAGGTTATATCGAATATAGAGGCTGGAAATCATTCTTATCTTCAGGAACTATGGTACAAACAAGCATTGAATAAAGTTGAACTCACTGTTGGTTTGCAGGATTTAAATGTAGAGTTTGCCAATTCTCAGTACGGATCTCTCTTTATGAATAGTTCGTTTGGCATTTTACCGGTTATTTCAACAAATTTTTCAGCACCAATCTTTCCGCTTACTACTTTGGGAGTAACTGCTAAATGGAATCCTTCAGAGAAAATATCTATATTGGGTGCAGTATATGATGGTAATCCTACCGATTTTGCATTTAATCCCTATAACGTTAAATGGCGTTTATCTTCGGGTGATGGCGTTTTAGCAATCGCAGAACTTCAGTATAATACAACTTTAAATTCACTTCCGGGTACTTATAAACTGGGTGCTTATTCACATAAACATAGATTTAAAAAGGATGGGGTAATTAATTCTCCTGATTATAACCTGGTAGGNTTTTATGCTTATGGTGATCAGGAAGTGTGGAAAGAGAATAATAAAAGCCTTGGATTGTTTACACAATTGGGATACAGTCCGTCGGACGTAAGTACCAATAACTATTATATAGGGCTTGGAACCAATTATACAGGATTGTTCTCTGGAAATGGTTCAGATGTCCTGGGATTAGCCTTTGCTCATCAACACTTTACCGATGGTTTAAGCAGCGAAACAACCATAGAACTTACTTATCACTATNAATTAACAAAGAATATATTNATTCAGCCNGATATTCAATATGTAATTAACCCGGCAGGNACNGGTGAGACGTTAGATAACTGCTTTACTTGTAATATGCGGTTTGGTATTAGTTTTTAAATAGTAATTGATATGGAAAAAGATAAAAGTATGCAGTTATCAGTGTTGCAGAACGGCGAAACCGGGGTAATAGTTAATGTAAAAGGTCGCGGAGCCTTCCGAAAAAGAATCACTGAAATGGGGTTTGTGAAAGGTAAAACGGTAAAGGTTATTAAGAATGCTCCTTTGCAGGATCCTGTAGAGTATGAGATAATGGGCTATAACGTTTCGTTGAGACGTAGCGAAGCTGCATTGATTGAGGTGACTTCAGTAAATAATGCAGGGCAGGTGGAGCAGCCGGCTTTTGAAGGTACTTTTCTAGATGATATACAGAAAACAGTAGAAAAGGAGAAGGGTCGTTTAATAAATATAGCTTTGGTTGGTAATCCTAATTGTGGTAAAACAACCTTGTTCAACTATGCTTCCGGTTCGCACGAAAGGGTAGGGAACTATGGAGGGGTTACGGTCGATTCTAAAGAAGCTTATGTAAAGCAAGATGGTTACGAACTAAAGATTGTCGATCTTCCCGGAACTTATTCTATTACTGAATATACTCCGGAGGAATTGTATGTCCGTTCTCATATTATTGAAAACAAACCAGATGTAGTGGTTAATGTGATTGATGCCTCAAATCTGGAGCGTAATCTGTTTCTTACTACTCAGCTTATCGACATGAATATTAAAGTAGTGATTGCTTTGAATATGTATGACGAGCTTGAAGCAAAAGGGGTAAAACTGGATTATCAGACATTGGGTAAGATGATGGGCATTCCCATTGTTCCTACTGTTGCTGTTAAAGGTAAAGGTATAACCGAACTGATTACTAAAATAATAGAGGTTTATGAAGATAAAGATTCAACGGTAAGGAATGTGAATATCAATTATGGAAATACTATTGAAGGTTCCATCTCTAAAATTCAGTCACTTATTCAGCAGGATAAAACTGTTGCGAATGCATATTCTACCAGATATGTAGCCATAAAACTACTTGAAAATGATAAAACAACTTTGTCGGCTTTGAGCAAGAGCAATAATTTCAATGTGATATCTTTAAAAGTTAATGCTGAAATTCAGAAGCTGGAAAAGGAATATGGAGAAAATTCGGAAACAATAATCACTGATGCTAAATACGGCTTTATTGCCGGAGCTTTAGGTGAAACAATGGTAGAGGGCAAAGTTGATAAGCGTAAAAAAAGTCGGGAGATAGATAATTTGCTTACGCATAAAATTCTGGGTTTCCCTATCTTCTTTTTCTTTATGTGGCTTATGTTTCAAACAACCTTTACCTTAGGCAGTTATCCTATGGACTGGATAGATGCCGGAGTTGGGTATATAGGTGAGTTTGTAAGTAGCGTAATGCCCGAAGGTGCTCTGAGAGACTTATTTGTAGACGGAGTTATAGCTGGTGTGGGTGGTGTAATTGTATTCCTTCCTAATATTCTTATTCTATTCTTCTTTATTTCATTAATGGAAGATACCGGTTATATGGCAAGAGTTTCTTTTATTATGGATAAACTGATGCATAAAATAGGATTGCATGGAAAATCTTTTATTCCATTATTAATGGGTTTTGGGTGTAACGTGCCTGCTATTATGGCAACACGNACGCTGGAGAACCGNAAGGATAGAATGCTTACAATGCTTATCACTCCTTTTATGTCGTGTAGTGCCCGGTTGCCGGTATATATCTTGTTGATNTCNGCCTTCTTTCCNAAGAATCANGGATTGGTGNTGTTCTCNGTTTATATTATCGGGATTATAATTGCCATATTGGTTGCTTTAGTATTTAAGAACACCATATTCTCCAAACAAGATGTACCATTTGTAATGGAATTGCCTCCTTACAGAATTCCGACTCTTAAAAATACAACTATTCACATGTGGCATAAAGGGTCTCAGTATCTGCGTAAAATGGGAACGGTGATTCTGCTTGCTTCTATATTTATCTGGGCTTTGAGTTATTATCCCCGCGAAGTGAAATATTCAAGTGATTATGATGCGAAGATAGAATCTGTAAATGCAAATACAGTTTTGCCCGATTCAATAAAACAATCAAAGACGGCTGAGCTGGAACTGTTGAAGGTATCAGAGCATCAAGAACTATCTTATATTGGTCGCTTAGGACATTTTATTGAACCTGCAATCAAGCCTCTGGGGTTTGACTGGAAAATAGGTGTTAGTATTATTACCGGACTTGCAGCTAAAGAAATTGTGGTTGGTTCTATGGGCATTCTATATCATGCTGATTTGGCAGCTGATGAAAATTCGGGTAGTCTGATTGAAAAGCTTCAGCAGCAGGAATACACAAGTGGTGCATTGGTAGGTCAGAAAGTATTCACTCCTTTGGTAGCCTTTGGATTTATGCTCTTTGTACTTATCTATTTTCCTTGTATGGCGGTTGTTGCAGCAATAAAAAAGGAATCGGACTGGAAGTGGGCTGTGTTTACTATTGTATATACAACGGGAATAGCCTGGATTGTAGCTTTCCTTACTTATCAGATTGGAAGTCTAATTATTTAATTTATAAATTATGGTACAAAATATTATAGCTTTAACAATTGTTTTCGTAGCGTTGGGTTATGTGGTGTTCTCAATTTTTAGAAAACGTGAAGCAGGAAATCAATCGAAATGTGGTAGTTGTTCGGGCTGTTCCGGTTGTGAACTTAAGAATATGATAAAAAATAAAAGTGGCAGCAAAATGAGCAGTTGTCATTAAAATACCTATATTTAGTGATTGATTACATTATAGATAAAGTCGTAAATTTGCGGCATATTAAAATAGGATAAATATGGATAAGCAATTAAAATATAAAGAAACGGATAAGATGAGCGATCTCATCTGTGAGAATTATACACTGTTGCAGGTAATGAGCAGGTTTGGCCTGTCATTNGGCTTTGGTGATAAAACAGTGAAAGAGTTTTGTTTGCTTAACCAGGTAGATTATCGCACCTTTTTAGCTGTGGTCAATTTTATAGATGAAGGTTATCTGCGGATGGATGANACNTTTAAAGAGNTATCCGTTGCCTCNATCATGAATTATCTNAANCAGGCTCATTCCTATTTTCTTGATTTTAATTTCCCGTCTATNCGNNTGAAGNTNATGGANGCAATNGGNTANTCTGAAGATNATGTTACNTCTTTGATTATGAAGTTNTATGATGATTATGTGNATGANGTNCGNAANCATATGGANTATGAAGACAANGTNGTATTTAAGTATGTTGAAGCATTGTTGAGAGGAGAATTGCCTACTAACTATTCTATTAGTGTTTATGCAAAGAAACATACTCAGATAGAAACGAAACTGACAGAGCTGAAGAATATTATCATTAAGTATTATCCGGCAAAGTCGAACAATAATTTACTTAATGCTGCTCTATTTGATATTTTTTCATGTGAACAGGATCTTGAATCTCACAGTAGAGTGGAAGATTACTTGTTTGTTCCCGAAGTTCTGAAACTTGTTAAGAAGTTGTCGAATAGTGATGAGTAACATAACATTAAAGATAGTCGTAGCAGAAAATTCTGTAATTATCCGGAATGGGATTGCAGCTACATTGAAGCGTCTTCCCGATTTAAGAATTCAGCCGATAGAGGTTCACTCAATAGAATCTCTTAAGGAGTGTGTCAGGATGGATAATATTAATATAGTAATTGTCAATCCTGCATTTGGAGGTTACTTTGATGTAGCAAAGTTTAAAGCAGAGACTTCAGCTACATCTAAGGTTGTTGCACTAGTCAGTTCCTTTGTTGATAAGATAACATTGAGCAAATATGACGATACAATATCTATTTACGATGACCAGGAAACTTTATACGGTAAAATCAATTCTTTGCAGAATTTACCTAAAAAGAAAAGTGAAGAAGATGATGAAATGCTGAGTGGTCGTGAAAAAGAAATAGTAGTATGTGTAGTGAAGGGTATGACCAACAAGGAGATTGCAGATAATTTATTTATTTCTGTACATACGGTTATAACGCATCGAAGAAATATTGCTAAAAAATTACAGATACATAGTCCGGCCGGACTAACGATCTATGCCATTGTAAACAATCTGATTGAGATAAGTGAAGTAAAAAAGAATCTTATATAATAAGTTATTATACCGCGTTATACATCTCGTTATCTTTATAAAGACAACGAGATGTTTTTTTTATGCAAAAAATATAGTCATGTTGATGCTTATTTAAAATAAATGTAGTATCTTTGCGTCTGTTGAAACATTCAATGACACTCCTACGGTGAGCTAGAATGTACTCCAAAATCAATAATATCCCAAATACTCATTTTATTTACGTCCCAACTTTAAGATGAATAAGCTCGTTTATCGTGTGCATTTATTTGTGTGTCGGGCTAATAATAGATTAAATAACTTATTTTATACGTATGTATAACATTATCCAATTGAACGACAAAAACCTGTCGGAACTACAAACCATTGCACAAGAATTAGGAATCAAAAAACCGGAATCTTTCAAGAAAGAGGAACTTGTGTACAAAATACTTGATGAACAAGCTATAGCAAGTGCAACAAAGAAAGTTGCTGCAGACAANGAGAAGGAAGATCGCCGAGATGATAAAAAGAAACGCTCGCGTATCGTTAAAAAGGACTCACCTGATAAAGTGTACACTGCAAACAAAGACAAAGCAGAAAGAGTTGAATCTGCTCCGGTTNCAGCATCTGCACCTAAANCNGCTCCAGTAAAGAATGAAGCTCCTGCAGTGTCAGCTCAGCCAGCTCCNGAGAAAAAAGAACCGGCAGAAAGACCTGCTAAGAAAAAGGCTCCTAAGGTAAAACAACCTGTTGCTAAGAATATTGAAGCTGCAGCTGCAATTGCTGATACCATTCAGGCTCCGACTGCTGCTCCTGCGGTTACTTCTGCTCCAACAGTGGCTCAAAAAGCTGAAGCTCCAAAAGAACAACCAGTAGCTGTTACACCAAAAAGCGAAGANNCNNCTCCNGCTCCTAAAAAGATAATNAAGAAACCTATCCCTGCTTCTCAAAAGAAAGAAGAGGCTCCGGTAGAAAAGGTTGAAAGAAAAGAAGAAGCACCACGTATTCATGAAGAAGTTATCTTACCAGAAGTGGAACTTCCATTTGAAAATGATGACGATTTTATTCCAATTGAGGATATGCCTTCTGAAAAGATAGAACTTCCTTCTGAACTTTTAGGAAAGTTTGAGTCTACTAAAGTTGTTCCTCCNGCTCCTCAGCAGCANAANCCACGNGTTCGTCTTCGTGAAAATGAACAAAGAACTCCAAATAAGCCACAACAGGCAAACGTTCCTAAAGTAAATCGCCCGAATCGTCCTGCTGAAGGAGAAGTTGAAGCTCCTAAAGCTCCTGAGCGAAAAGTGATTGAGCGTGAAAAACCTTATGAATTTGATGGAATTTTAACCGGNACAGGNGTATTGGAAATTATGCAGGATGGTTACGGATTCCTTCGCTCNTCAGATTATAACTACCTTTCTTCACCAGATGATATTTATGTTTCTCAGTCACAGATTAAGTTGTTCGGACTGAAAACCGGTGATGTGGTTGATGGTGCTATCCGTCCTCCAAAGGAAGGNGAAAAATATTTCCCGCTTGTAAAGGTTGAAAAGATTAATGGTCGTGATCCGGCATTTGTTCGTGATCGTGTTCCTTTTGAACATCTTACTCCGCTTTTCCCTGATCAGAAGTTTAAACTGTGCAAAGGTGGATATAGCGACAGTCTTTCTGCGCGTGTAGTAGATTTATTCTCACCAATTGGTAAAGGACAACGTGGTTTGATCGTTGCTCAGCCAAAGACCGGTAAGACTATCCTTTTAAAAGATATTGCAAATTCAATAGCAGCCAATCATCCTGAAGTTTACATGATTGTATTGCTTATTGACGAACGTCCGGAAGAAGTAACAGATATGGCCCGTAGCGTTAATGCTGAGGTTATTGCTTCTACTTTCGATGAACCAGCGGAGCGCCACGTAAAGGTTGCAAGCATTGTACTCGAAAAAGCAAAACGTATGGTAGAATGCGGTCACGATGTAGTGATTCTGCTCGANTCTATTACTCGTCTGGCTCGTGCTTATAATACTGTTTCTCCGGCTTCAGGTAAAGTCTTGTCGGGTGGTGTGGATGCTAATGCACTTCACAAACCAAAACGTTTCTTTGGTGCGGCACGTAACATTGAAAACGGTGGTTCACTTACTATTCTTGCAACTGCNTTGATTGATACCGGTTCTAAGATGGACGAAGTTATCTTTGANGAATTCAAGGGTACNGGTAACATGGAATTGCAATTAGATCGTAATCTATCCAACAAACGTATCTTCCCAGCTGTTAATATTGTGGCATCCAGCACTCGTCGTGACGACTTGTTACTCGAAGATCGGAAGAGCGTCGTGAGATCGTAATCTATCCAACAAACGTATCTTCCCAGCTGTTAATATTGTGGCATCCAGCACTCGTCGTGACGACTTGTTACTCGATAAGCAAACACTCGACCGTATGTGGATATTACGTAAGTATCTGTCGGATATGAATCCTATTGAAGCTATGGACTTTGTGAAAGATCGCTTAGAAAAGACTAGAGATAACGATGAATTCCTGATGAGTATGAACTCATAAATTTGGAATATAAAATACAAATGGAGAGTGGGGAATGCAACTGGTAATTCCTCACTCTTTTTTTATTGATAAAAACTAAACTTAATTATAACAGATGTATACTAACAAACAGATATGGAATGTTAGCTCGCCTATTTTTTTAAGTCTGCTGGCACAGACCATTATTGGTGTAACCGATACTGCTTTCCTTGGTAGAGTGGGGGAAGTGGAGCTTGGTGCATCGGCAATGGGGAGCCTGTTTTATATCTGCGTTTTTACAATTGCTTTCGGTTTTAGTACGGGCTCTCAGATTATTATTGCAAGAAGAAATGGTGAAGGAAACTATAAAGATGTGGGACCTGTAATGATTCAGGGAACTTTTTTCCTGTTGGGGATGGCCTTTATTCTTTTCTGCCTGTCCAAACTTATGGCTCCCGGGATTATGCGATTTCTTGTTTCTTCCGACAAGATATTCGATTCAACTATGATATTCCTGAATTGGCGTATCCTAGGTTTCTTTTTTGCATTTGTAAATGTAATGTTTCGTGCGCTGTATATTGGTATAACCCGCACCAGAGTACTTACCATCGGTGCAGCCGTAATGGCTTTGGTTAATGTTATTCTTGCCTATACTTTAATTTTTGGACATTTTGGTTTCCCCAAAATGGGTATCAAAGGAGCTGCAATTGCATCCGTCATAGCTGAGGCTTCTTCTGTTCTGTTTTTCTTAGTCTACACAAAAATAACGGTTGATTTTAAGAAGTACGGACTTAACCAGTTCAGGTCTTTTGAAATTCAGTTACTGGTTCGTGTGTTAAGAATATCCAGCTTTACTATGATGCAATATTTTCTTTCCATGGCCACCTGGTTTGTATTTTTTGTAGCAGTGGAACGTCTGGGACAAAGACAACTGGCAGTTGCCAATATTGTAAGAAGCATTTATGTGGTAATGCTTATTCCGGTAAATGCGCTCTCTACAACATCCAATACATTAGTCAGCAATGCCATTGGGGCAGGAGGTGTTAATCAGGTTATACAGATAATGAATAAAATTGCCCGATTCTCTTTTCTTATTGTTTTTACAGTTGTAGCATTAGTTGTTCTTTTTCCTGAGGCTGTTTTATCAGTCTATACCAACGAATCAGCTCTGATTGCAGAATCTGTGAATTCTGTTTATGTTATCTCCTTTGCAATGCTTATAGCTTCTGTATCAAATGTTTATTTTAATGGTATATCGGGAACCGGTAATACGAGCTCGGCACTAATGCTGGAAACTATTACTCTTGTTTTCTATACCGGATATATCTTTTTAGTAGGAGTTTATCTGAAAGCTCCGGTAGCTATTTGCTTTTTTATTGAGGCACTTTATTATCTGTTGTTATTGACGGGAAGCTTTATTTATCTGAAAAAAGCAAATTGGCAGAGTAAAAAGCTCTGAAATATCCAATTATTTCGTATTTTTGCGGACCTAAATTAGTAATAATAACAATAATAAGATATGTTCGATAATTTAAGCGAGAGACTGGATAGGTCTTTTAAGATTTTAAAGGGTGAAGGAAAGATCACCGAAATCAATGTAGCGGAAACACTGAAAGATGTGCGTAAAGCCCTCTTGGATGCCGATGTAAACTATAAAGTTGCTAAGACTTTTACAGATACAGTCAAGGAAAAAGCTTTGGGACAGAATGTGCTTACTGCCGTT